>OGGQ01002481.1_pt1 | contig 19830 bp, 18 predicted proteins | sample 1571191 | NCBI WGS metagenome assembly OGGQ01 (sample SAMEA2582061, study PRJEB24529) | metagenome | biome: Human gut stool | place: China | collected 2011
CCCTTCCCCCGGTGGGCTCGCCCCAACCCCCGCCCCCATCCCCACCTCGCAGCTCGACATCGCGGTGGCCCTCGCGCACAGCGGGGCTCTGCTGCCCGTGCTGCACCACCTGCCCCGCAAGGACTGCAACATTTCGCTCGGCTACCCGCTTGAACGCTCGCTCCTGTTCCGCCTGCTGGAAACCGTGCTCGACGCCCGCAACCGCCGCCAGCCCAACGGCACGACCCACTGGAAAACGCTTGCGGATCTCGTCCGCCACCCGTACCTGCGCCTGCTTGAGGCCAACGGCATTTCCCTGCGCGACATCTTCCAAAACATGGAAACCCGCCTCCGCAACGGCAGCCGGCACGCCGACGCCCATGCCGTCGCCGAAGGGGCTGCGGACGACTTCTTCGCCGCCTCCTCCCTGCCCAACGTGGCGGAGGCCATGCCCGCCATCCGGGAACTGCTCAACCGGATCTTGCGGGATACCGTGGACACTTGGGCAAGAGTCCATACCCTCGGCGGACTCGCGGACGCGCTTTCCGGCCTGTGCGACACACTGCTTGTCTATGGAAGCGGCAACGACGAGGACGGCGCGGGCAACGGCAAGGCCGACATCTGGTCGCGTTTCCCCATCGATGCGGAATGCCTGTTCCGCCTCATGCAGCGCGTCATCCCCGCCCTCAAGGACAACGGCATGGCCGACACGCCGCTGCCGTGGCCTCTGATGCAGGCCATGCTGCTGGAACTCGTGCGTGCCGAGCGCGTCCCCTTCGAAGCCGACCCCCTGACCGGCCTGCAAGTGCTCGGTATGCTGGAAACACGCCTCTTGCGCTTCTCGCGGGTGTTCCTCGTGGACGTCACCGACGACAGGCTTCCCGGCGCGCCGATCCGCAGCCCGCTCCTGCCGGACAGCCTGCGCGCCCTTCTCGGCCTGCCAGACACCCGCAACCGCGAACAGCTCGCGGCCTACACCTTCCACCGGCTCATCGCCGGGGCCGATGAGGTCTGGCTCTACTGGCAGGAAGGCGTGGAAACCTCCGGCCTGTTCGACGGCAAAAAGCAGCGCAGCCGCCTTGTGGAAGAACTCATCTGGCAGGAGGAGCAAGCCCGCGGGCAACGTCTGAAGCCGGGGCGCGAACCGCTCCGCACGGCGGCCCTTGATGTCCGCCCGCCGGTCAGGGTACGCAAGGTCGTCCCCAAGACCCCGGCTATCCGGGAGCAAATAGCCGCATCGCTCAAGCATCCTCTGTCCGCTACCCGGCTGGACGCCTACCTGACCTGCCCGCTGCGGTATTATTATGAGCGGCTGTGCGCCATCGCACCCATCGACGAGGTGAACGAAGACGACGATCCGGCGGCCGTGGGCGTGCTTCTGCATAACGTGCTCCGCGATTTCTACGCTCCCGCCGTGGGCAAGACCGTACGCCGCGACGCGCAATCGGGCGATCCCGAGTTGCCGTTCCTCGACGAAAAAGCCTTGCGCGCCCTGTTCCGCACGGCCCTCGACGCCTCGGGGCTGGAGGCCGCCCTGCCGCCGGAGAGCGCGGCCATGCTTTCCGTCACCGGGCCGGAGCGCCTGGGCATGTTCCTGCGCGCCCAGCCGGAACAGACGGAAGTGCTTTCCCTGGAAGAGGAATACGATGCCGAAATCCGGGTGGGGGGCCGCATCAGACGGCTTACCGGCAATCTCGACCGTGTGGACTGGCGCGAACAGGAAGACCCAGAAGGCGCGATCGACGAAGGGGCGGTCATCCTCGACTACAAGACGGGCCGCATCAAGGCGCTGCGCCCGGACATCTGGGCCGACGACGCCTTTTGGGATGCGCTGGATCCGGAAAAAGCCGCCGAAGCCGCTTCCGAGCCAGACCCCGAACATGATTTTTTGCCAATAATGGCACAGCGTATTCCCACAGTGCAATTGCTGTATTATTGTTATTTGTATGGGCAGGCTACGGGCAAGCCCGTGCTCGACGCGGCGTTCGTCGCCCTTGGCGAAGACGGCGGGGAGCGGCCCCTTTTCGGGAAGGGCATGACCATTGAGGAACGGGAGCGGGCGTTGTCGCTCATTCCCCGCCTCATCGGGTTCATCCTCCTGCATATGGAGCTTTGCCCGGAATTTCGCCCACGGGAAGGGGCACATTGCCGCTGGTGTTCCTGGCGGAACGTGTGTATCATATCTTCCCAACAATAGATTCGGGTATTAGAAGCAGGGAGGCATTCCTATTCCCGCTTGCGTACCCATAACTCCATAAGAGACCTCTAGGAGGTTCTTCATGTCTTTTCCCACTCTGAACATAGGCGACCTCATCGCTAAAACTCCGATCGTCCAAGGCGGCATGGGCGTTGGTATTTCTCTTTCCAGGCTCGCTTCCGCCGTGGCCAACGAAGGCGGCATCGGCGTCATCGCCGGAGCCATGATTGGGATGAAAGAGCCCGATGTGGCCAGCAATCCCCTTGAAGCCAACCTCCGCGCCCTCCGCCGCGAAATCGAAAAAGCCCGTGAAGCCACGCAGGGCATCATCGGCGTGAACATCATGGTCGCCCTGACCACCTTCGCCGAAATGGTCCGCACCTCCATCGAAGCCAAGGCCGACGTGATCTTCTCCGGCGCCGGGCTGCCGATGGACCTGCCCAAGATTTTCAATGAAACGTGCGAACGCAAAAAGGAAGAGTTCAAAACCAAGCTCGTGCCCATCATTTCTTCCGGCCGCGCCGCCACCCTCATCGCCCGCAAATGGATGGCCAGCACCGGCTACATGCCCGACGCCTTCGTGGTGGAAGGCCCCAAGGCTGGCGGACACCTCGGCTTTTCCCCCGAGCACATCGTCGACCCCAACTACGCCCTCGAACAGCTTGTCCCGCAGGTCGTGGAAGCGGTGAAGCCGCTTGAAGACAAGGCCGGGCGCGCGATCCCGGTCATCGCCGCCGGCGGCGTGTACACGGGCGAAGACATCAAGAAGTACATGGATCTCGGCGCGTCCGGCGTCCAGATGGGCACCCGTTTCGTCGCCACCTACGAGTGCGACGCCGACGACCGCTTCAAGCAGGCCTACATCGACGCCAAGCAGGAAGACGTGACCATCATCAAGAGCCCGGTGGGGATGCCCGGCCGCGCGCTCGTGAACAACTTCATCGATTCCATGCGTGACGGCGGCAAGAAGCCGTTCAAGTGCATCTTCCATTGCGTGAAGACCTGCGAGCAGGAAAAGACCCCCTATTGCATCGCCGCCGCCCTCATCAACGCCATGAAGGGCAACCTTGAGCGCGGGTTCGCCTTCTGCGGCGAAAACGTCTCCCGCGTCAACAACATCGTTTCCGTACACGACCTGATTTCCTCGCTGCAGCGCGAGTTCGACGCCATCATCAACAAGCCCGCTGCGGCCACCGTGAAGGCGTAAGGCCTCCGGCGGCAAGGGGGCTTCCCGCCCCCTTGACCCCCGTCCGGAAGGCGAGCCACCCCCCGGACCCCGGCGAAACGTCCCGAATGCAAAGGTTCCGAACCAGCGCAAGCCGGTTCGGAACCTTTGCATTCGGGACTTCCGGCGGCATCGGAAACCCTCTTATCCTTTTGTGGATTCCCTTCTCCCCCTCCCCCGATTCGCTCAGCCCCACCCTTTCATAGCCTGCGCCAGATTGTCGACCCAAATGTCCATGAACCCCTGATACTCCATCATCCCCCGAAGAACGGGAACACAGGCGATGCCCTCGGCCTCGAGCCGGGAGCGCCACGAATGTTCCGAATCCCCAGCCATGTCTTCAAGCGTATGCCGCCCCACGACGGCGAGCAGGGGCAGCAGCCAGACACGATCGAACGGACGCCCGGAAGCCCGCAGATGCTCCACGATGTGCTCAAGGCGGATGGTCCCGTTCAGCGTGCCCATGAGCACAAGGGGATCCCGTTCCCGCACAGCCGCGGCAAGGGCCTCGTAGCGGCTCTCCGCGGCGTGGCGGCTCCCGTGGCCCATGAACAGCACAGGCTCGCCGGGGGCGCGTCCGGAAGGAAGCTCGGCGAGCAGGGCGCGCGCGGCGCGATCCACCGATGCCTGCGACTCCGTCAGCAAAGGCGCGCCCACCACAAGCGACGCGAACGTCCCGTCGGCACGCAGCTCGTCCGCATCCGACACGATGTCCCCGTATTCAAGGCCGGGAATGACATGCACCGGCTGAACCGCCACATGGGTAAATTTTTCAAAAGCCATTTTCTTCAATGCCTTGTGAACGGAATCCGATTTTTTCCGTTCGCTGGCCAGCCGTTCCCGCATGAGCATGGACGTAAAGGCCCAACGCACCGACACATCAGGAAAAGCCTTGCGGACTTGCGCATCGAAACGCCGGAGCGTCGACTCCCCCTGAGAACTGCCCGAACCAAACGCTGCAAGAAGGATGCCTCTTTTCATCGTTATAGCGTACAAAAAGTTGTACCCTCCTTTTTCACCTTACATGACAAGTGGATAAAACGAACGGCTCTCCAGCGTGCGTTGACGCGTTTCAACGCGGCTGGTACCCTGAGCGCCTTATACATTTATGGAGAAAACCCGTGAGTACTCCTGTCGCTCTCGTTCTTGGCGGACACGGCCTTCTGGGCCAGCCTCTGGCGCAGCAGCTTGCCGGAAACGGCTGGGAGGCGCAATCGCTGGATTTTGAAGACTGCAATCTCCTGAATCCCGTAGAACTCCAGCCGCGCATCGAATTCATCAACCCTGACGTCATTTTCAATACCGTAAGCTGGAACACGGAAAACCCTGCTGAAAAACAGCCACAAGAAGCCCTCTCTGTCAACCGCGGCCTTCCGGCCTTCCTCGGCGGGCTGGTCAAAGGCACGTCCAGATTCCTCGTCCACTACAGCTCGGATCAGGTTTTCAACGGCCGCAAGGACTCCCCTTACACCGAGGAGGACAAGGCCGATCCGATCTCCCTGTGCGGCAAGAGCCGCCTTGCCGGTGAACAGGCCCTGCTTGAGCTCAACGCCGACAACATCTGCATCATCCGTACGGGCTGGCTGTTCGGCCCGGATGGGGACAGCTTCCTGAAACGCCTCCTCGGGCGGGCCAAGACCGAAGGGACCGTGGAGGTCATCCACGATCAGATCGGTTCTCCGACGTACGCGAAGGATCTGGCGCAGGCCACGCTCCAGCTTGTCAAGCGCCGGGCCCCCGGACTGTACCATGTGGCGAACTCGGGCCAGGCCACCTGGTGCGAGCTGGCGGCGGAAGCCGTGCGCCAGGCCAGCCTGCCCTGCTCCGTGCGGGCCGTCGCAAGCTCGGACAAGACGCTCCGCGCAAACTATGAGGTGCTTTCCTCCGCAAAGTATACGGCCCTCACCGGATGTACCATGCGTCCCTGGTCTCAGGCCCTGCGGGAGTACATCTACTCGGTCCTTCTTGCCTCCCAATAACCGCCGCGGATATGCCATGACCAGCCATCTGCTCAAGACGCTGCGCGAAGTCCTTATGGATGCAGTGCATGTAAGCTTCGATTTTTTCAAGGTGCTTATTCCGATCAGCATCGCCATGAAGATCCTTGCCGAGCTGGACTGGATCCGCTATCTGGCCCTGCCTCTCGAGCCCGTCATGCAGCTGACCGGGCTCCCCGCCGATCTGGGCATCGCGTGGGCCACGGGCATCATGGTCAATTTCTATTCGGCGCTGATCGTCTTCATCGGCCTGCTGCCCGGACTGCCGCCGCTGACCACGGAGCAGGTCACGACGCTTGCGGTCATGATGCTCATCGCGCACAGCATCCCCGCCGAAGGGCGCATCGCGGCCCAGTGCGGCGTGTCGTTCATCGGCCAGGCCGTCATCCGGCTCGTGGTCGCCGTCATCGGCGGGGTCATCGTGCATACGTCCTGCCAGGCGTTCGGCTGGCTGGATACGCCCGCCCGCATCGTCTTTACCCCTTCGCCGGACGTCAACCTGCTCTGGTGGGCGCTCGGGGAAGTCCGGAACCTCGTCAGCATCTTCTGCGTGATTTTCTTCGTCATGCTGCTCCAGCGGTTCCTGCGCTATCTCAAGGTCGCGGATCTGGTAGGACGGGCGCTCGCCCCGGCCCTGCGGGTACTCGGTATGCGCCCCGCCGCCGCGACGGCCATGATCGTCGGCGTGATCACGGGCATCGTCTACGCCAGCGGCGTCATCCTCAAGGAAGTCCGCAGCGGCGAGATGTCCCGGCACGACGTGTTTTCCTGCATGACCCTGATGGGGCTCGCACACGCCATCATTGAGGATACCTGCCTCATGCTGCTCATCGGCGCGCACATCGGAGGGATTTTCTTTCTGCGCCTGGCGCTGGCCTTCGTCACCTGCGCCGTGATCAACATCCTGTACCTCCGGTTCCGGGGTGACGCACGGGAGCCGGAAACCGCCCCCAACGAGGTTTCATGAAAACAATCTGGATCAATGCCGGAGAGCTTTCCGGCGATATGCAGGCCGCCGCGCTGCTGACGGCCCTGCGCGAACGCGAGCCCGAACTCGCCGCCATCGGCATGGGAGGCCCGAATCTGGCCCGTGCCGGGCAAAAGAACCTGTTCCGCGTGGAGTCGCTTTCGGTCATGGGGATCATGGAAGTCCTGACCGCCCTGCCCCGCGCCCTCCACATGCTTTCCCGGATCAAAAAGGAAATGGCCCGGCTGCGGCCCGATGCCGTCGTGCTGGTGGACGCCCCGGAATTCAATTTCCGGGTGGCGAAGATCGCGCACGGCCTCGGGATTCCGGTCTACTATTTCATCCCGCCGAAAATATGGGCGTGGCGCACGGGACGCGTCCGCTTTCTCCAGCGCTACGTCAAACGGTTGTTCTGCATCCTGCCCTTTGAGCCCGCTTTCTACGCCAAACACGGCGTACAGGTTGATTATATTGGCAATCCGCTCGTCGATATGGTGAATTGGCCCGAGTTGGAAAAAATCGAGCCCATAAAGGGCCGTATCGGGCTGATGCCGGGGAGCCGCCGCAAGGAAGTGGAAGCGCTTCTGCCGGAGTTTGGGAAAGCCGCCCGCATCTTGCTGCAACAGGGCCGGGACGTGACCTTCCACTGCCTGCGCGCGCCGAACATGCCCGAAGAAAAACTCCGGGCGCTCTGGCCGTCCGACGTGCCCGTCGCCTTTGACGCGCCGGAGGACCGCTACACGGCCATGCGGCGCTGCGGATGCATGTTGGCGGCCTCGGGCACGGCGACGCTGGAAACGGCACTGGCGGGCGTCCCCACTGTCGTCAGCTACCGGGTCGCGCCGTTTTCCGCGTTGGTCGGACGTCTGCTGATTAAGGTCAAATGGGTCAGCCTGACCAACCTGATCATGCAAAAAGAACTCTTTCCCGAGCTGTTGCAGGAGCGCGCCACAGGCGAAATGATGGCCTCCCAATTGGCCGCGTGGCTGGATATCCCCCCGCAAATCGAAGCCGTCCGCGCCGAACTTGCGGAACTCCGCCGCCGTTGCGGAGAGCCCGGCAGCGCCGCCCGCGCCGCCGAAAAGCTGCTTGAGGCTCTCAAAGAAAACTGACCTGCAAAAAGAAAAGTATTACGCGGTCAAAGGATTGCGCTCTCTGCAAGAAGTCCGTATCAAAACGGCTCCGTGCCGAAGACCTGATATTTTCCTCCTTCACACGGAAAAGACGCACCCCTGACATCCATGCGGACGCATCGCCTGCGTTTCCCTGTTGCTCCGGGAGACGGATCATGAAGGCAAACCCTTTCAGCCTCGCCCGCCATCGGCCCTTACGAACGTTTTAGGGAGGATAGGGGTGGGGTTTTGGGAGGGGGCAGGAGCAGCTTTTCCAAAAGGTACTCCTGCCCCCTCCCCCAAAAGGAACTCCAATGACATCAAAAGAGAACAAGCAGGGCCTGTTCGACTCGCTGGGGCGCGCCAGCGTCATGGGCCTGCACATGGTTTCGGGCATCATCGTCGGTTGCCTCCTCGGGTACTGGCTGGACAAATGGTTCGGAACCTATCCGTGGTGCGCCGGCGTGGGCCTTATCGTGGGCATCGGCGCGGGATTCCGCAATATCTGGCTGGACGCGCGCATATTGCTCCGCCAAGGGGAACAGGACGATGCAGGCAAAAAGCGGCAGAAATAACGGCCCGTTCCATTGGCTGGAGAAGAGGCTGTGGCGGAGCGGCGTGCAGGACCCCACGATCCGGGAAATCCTGTGCTGGCAGATCAGCGTCATTGCCTTGTCCCTGCTTTTCGGCGCGGTGCTCTGGCCCTTTCACCCGGCGGGGGCGTGGATCTTCTGGTTTGGCTTCGGAGCGCTGCTCTCCGCATGGAATTTTTTTGCCTTAATAAAATTTGTTCCTAAAGTAATCTCGGCTGGTTGGAGCAAAAGCAGCCTTTTTGCCCTTCTCCTCCGCACGAACATGAGACTTTTATTTACCGGAATTTTGTTGTACATGGTTCTGGTATGGTTTAAGGGCTCTATCTCTGCTGTACTGTTGGGGCTTGCCGTGCTTCTCGTCGGGATGACCGCGGGAGGGCTGAAAAAGGCATTGAAAAAGCCGGTTTGACAGGCTACAGAGAGCCCGCGCAAGCCGCATCTTTGTTTCATCAGGTTTCTAAAGCCGATTATCGAACCGATTCCGGTCGGCATGAAAACAGGCGTGTTCGCCACTCTCGGGGACGCCTCTTTTCGGACGCATCGTACGCGTAAATGACATTTGAAGGAGCGCACACATGGCAGGCGGACTTCCTGAGCCGATTCTCATCTCCGAACTGGTTCATCTGGATCATATCACCATCGCTGGGCAGACGGTGGAATTCAGGCACGTCTTCTATACATGGATGGCCATGCTCATCCTTTTTGTCGTCGGCTGGCTTGTGCGCCGCAATATTTCGTTGATCCCCGGCAAGATGCAGAACATCTTCGAGTCGATCATAGGCGGGCTTGAGGACTTCACCGTCACCAACATGGGCGAGGACGGACGCAAGGTTTTCCCCGTGCTCGGCGGCCTGTTCCTCTTCATCGCCGTACAGAACATACTCGGCCTCATCCCCGCCTGTGACGCCCCGACCGCCAACATCAACACCAACATCGGCATGGCCCTGTTCGTGTTCCTGTACTACAACTATCAGGGCATCAAGCGCTGGCACGGCCACTACATCCACCACTTCATGGGCCCCATGCTCCCGCTGGCGCCGTTCATGATGATCCTTGAATTCATTTCGCACCTCGCCCGCCCGCTGTCGCTGACGCTCCGTCTTTTCGGCAACATCCGCGGCGAAGAAATCGTGCTCCTGCTCTTCTTCCTCATGGCGCCGCTCGTGAGCACGCTGCCCATCTACTTCCTGTTCCTGCTCGCCAAGGTATTGCAGGCCTTCATCTTCTACATGCTGGCCCTCATCTACCTCAAGGGCGCTATGGAACCGGCCCACTAAGGGGCCACACCTCTCGGGGGAAATGGTCTTTTTGACCAACACAATACAACCGCTCAAGGAGCAACATACATGCGCAAGATTCTTGTGACCCTGCTCAGCACCGTGGCCATGATGGGCATCGCCAGCCTCGCTTTCGCCGCCGACGGCGCTCCCGTGAAACTGGATTCCGCCTCTCTCGGCCTCGCCATCTTCGGCTGCGCCATCGGCATGGCCGTCGCCGCCGCCGGTTGCGGTATCGGTCAGGGCCTCGGTCTGAAGAGCGCCTGCGAAGGCATCGCCCGCAACCCTGACGCCGCCGGCAAGATTCAGGTCAGCCTTATCCTCGGCCTCGCCTTCGTGGAATCCCTGGCCATTTACTCCCTCGTGGTGAACCTGATCATCCTGTTCGCCAACCCCTTCATCTAAATAAGCAAGCGGCTTATCCCCGGCGGGTCCTCGGCCCGCCGGGGTTTCCGGGGAGGGACCGGCAACGCCGTTCTCTCCCCCCTGTTTTTTTCATCTTTAGCAATGCGATACCACTATGCTCTCATTGAAAAGCGAACGTATTCCCAGAGCCACCATTCGTCGCCTTGCCGTGTACGTTCAAGTGCTCGAAAGTATGCAGCGCAACGGCGTGGAGGTCATCTCCTCCGGCCCGCTCGCTGAAGCGTGCGACGTGAACGCATCTCAGGTGCGCAAGGACCTTGCCTATTTTGGCGAATTCGGTGTGCGTGGCGTAGGGTACAACGTAGCCAGCCTCATCGCCGCCATCAAAGCTTCCCTTGGCGTTGACCGCGAATGGCGCGCCGCGCTGATCGGGGTGGGCAACCTCGGCCGCGCGCTGCTGCACCATGCCGAATTCAAGGCCCGCGGCTTCAACATCGTGGGGGCCTTCGACTGCGATCCGTTCAAGATCGGCGAGCAGGTCTATGGGCTGGAAGTCACGTGTACGAGCGACCTGAAGTCCGCCGTGGACGCCAAGGGCATTGAAATCGGGATCATCACCACGCCGCCGGAACGCGCGCAGCGCGCGGCCGACCATCTGGTCGAAGCGGGCGTATGCGGTATCCTGAATTTCGCGGGGGCCCGGATCCACGTGCCTGAAAAGGTCGTCGTGGAGTATGTGGACTTCTTCCACTATCTCTACGCCCTTGCCTTCAGCATCACCGGCAGCGAACACCGCTCCAAGTAGTCCCGGAGAGGGGCAAACGCCCCGCTCCGAACCGGCCCTGATACTGTACTGTCAGCCCCGCCGTTTTCGCGGATCGGGGGTCGGGGCTTTCGTCGTTTTTTCGTCTTTCCCAAAGGTCTTCCATGCCCCGCCTCAAGCTGACGATAGCCTACGTAGGCACCCAGTATCACGGCTGGCAGACGCAGGCCCGCAAAAACGCCTCCCCCCTGCCCACCATTCAGAACATCATTGAGGACGCCGTGGCTCACGTGCTCGGCGAGCGCGTCCATGTGCACGGTGCAGGACGGACCGACGCGGGGGTTCACGCCGAAGCGCAGGTCGCTCACCTCGATGTCCCCGAATCGCGTGCCCGTATGGACTGGCAGCTGGCCCTCAATACGCTCCTGCCGCGCGACATACGCATTGCGGACGCCGTTCTTGTGCCCGACACGTTCCACGCACAGCACAGTGCCGTCCGCAAGACCTACGAATACCGCCTCTGGCTCTCCAAGCGCTACACGCCGCCGCAGCTCTATCCTTTCGTCTGGGCCTGCGGCCCTGTGGATGTGGAGCGTATGGACGAGGGGAGCCGCTACCTCCTTGGCAAGCGGGACTTCGCCAGCCTGAAAAACGCCGGGACGGATCTCCGCACAACGGTGCGTACCATCCTGTCCATCACCCGCACCCCCGAGGGCCCGCTCCCCGAAGGCTGCCTCGAACTGACCTGGCGCTTTGAAGCAGACGGCTTTCTCAAACAGATGGTCCGCAATACCATGGGGCTGCTCGTCGCTGTCGGGCGGGGCAAGCTGGAATCGGCGGACATTCCCGGCATCCTCGACGCCTGCGATCGCCGGATAGCTCCCCTCACGGCTCCGGCCTGCGGTCTGACTATGAAAAAAGTATGGTATGACGACATGTTCCCACTTGCTGCTTCCGGGCACGAAGGCGCTTGAATATTAAGAGATTCTACGATAGCGTCTAGTCAATATTCTTCACAAGGAGCCGCGTATGCCTCAGGTCGCAGCACGCATCAACGAGCAGCAGGAACGCTGGTTGAAGGACTACTTCCGCACAAAGAGTGCGGGGGCCGAATTCATTCTGCCGTGGGCGGTAGACACGTTTTTCCGCGCGATCACGACCATCAAAGGCACATTTACCGGACCGGAACTCAAAACCATTCTTGAAGCTCACCGTGATCAGCGTCTGCTCCCCGCGCATACCCGCCTCTCCTATCTTCTCCTGCGCGTTGCCGATCTGTGCGAGCAAACCGACTTCCATTCCCGTTACGGCGCGAGCCGCACCAGCCTTGAAGCCAAGCTGAAACGCCTGGACGACACCGAAGCCACGGCCCTTATGGTTTGGGCTTCGGCCTTCTGGGTAAGCCGCAATTGCTCGGCGGCGAACATGGATGACTACATAGCTTCTTATTGAGCCCACCATGCCCGTTTCCCTGTCAGGATACGCCCCGCACGCTTGAAAGGCCGGGGCGTTTTTTATTGAGATCTTACTGGCGGGGGGGAAGAGGAAACGTTCTGGAGAAAGGTTCCCCTTCCCTCACCACCCTCCACTCATCCCGCTTCAACGGTTTTTGACTTTATGGGATCCCCTGTTTCAGTCGGAGGTATGCCCGGATTGACTCCATTGATCGGAATAACCCGACGGGGTACACTGGGGAATCTCGAAAGAGCCTATCAAGGCGGCGTGGAGGAAAACGGATACGGGAAAATCTCCGTTGGCCAGCCTCCGCCGCTCAACATTTTGGGGACAGAGCAATGGAACCAACGCATTTTCTCCATTATTCCCTCTTTCCATTCAGGAACGCATCATGAAGACAGTCTATAGCGTATGCGGCATGTGCGGGACACGGTGCCCGGTTGCCGTCGGAGTCGAAAACGGCGAAGCGGTCTGGATTCAGGGCAATCCCCACTCGGCCACGGGTTCGACATTGTGTCCTCGCGGCATCGCGGCGCTCGCGCTGGAAAAGGATTCCGAGCGCCCGCAGTCGCCCCTGATGCGCGTGGGGGCCCGCGGAGGGCACAAGTGGCGCGCCGTCCGCTGGGAAGAAGCGCTCGATGCCGTAGCCGGCAAGCTCCGCGCCATACGGGATCAATACGGCCCCGAAAGCGTCATGTTCTCGCACCGTGGCGGCCCGTTTACGGATCTCTACAAGGCCTTCGCACGCGGCCTCGGTACGCCTAATATCTACAGCCACAGCGTCACCTGCACCCGCAACGTGGATCAGGCCTGCGCATCCGTTTTGGGGCTGGATCGCGGACGCCTCGTCATTGACTACCGGGAATCGAAACACATCGTGCTCCAGAGCCGCAACGCGCTGGAGGCCCTGAACCTTGCGGAAGTCGCGGGCATCACCGCAGCGCGGGCCAACGGCTGCAAGGTGACGGTCATGGACGTCCGCGCCACCGTCAGCGCCGCCAAAGCGGACACCTTTTTCTTCGTCCGCCCAGGCACCGATTACGCCATGAACCTTGCGGTGCTGCACGTGCTGATTTCGGAAAAGCTTTATGATCCCCATATGCTGCCGTATATCGACGGCTTCGGGGAACTGGAGGAGCGCGTCCGCCCCTGTACGCCGGAGTGGGCGGAAACCGAAACCGGGATCAAGGCCGACCGCATCGTCAGGCTGGCGCGTGAATTGGCTGAGGCCGCCCCCCGTGTCCTCTGGTACCCGGGCTGGTTCACGGCCCGGTATGCTGACAGTTTCGTCACCGTGCGCAGCGCCTACCTCATCAACGCCCTGCTCGGCTCCATCGGCGCGCGCGGCGGTATGCCCATCAGCCTTTCCCCCAAGGAAACGGGGAAACGGCTGCGGCCCCTCTCGGCGCTCTACCCCAATATCATCAAGCCGATGGCGGACAAGGCCGACTGGCAGCAGCCCGGCCTGCTCCACCGGGCCTTCGACGCCGCCGTGACCGGCGATCCGTATCCGGTCCGCGCCTATATCTCGATGCGCCACAACATCCTGTCTTCGCTGCCCGATCCGGATACGCTGCGCAGCAAGCTGGACAAGCTCGACCTTATCGTCGCCATCACCACCACGTGGTCGCCCACGGCGGACTATGCCGACATCGTGCTGCCGCTCTCCCCGGCCTTGTCCCGGGAAAGCATTCTGGCCTCCAAGCTGGGGCTGAAGCCGCAGTTCTTCCGCCGCCAGCGCGCCGTGCAGCCGCGTTTCGACACGCGCGCCGACTGGGAGATCCTGTGCGGCCTCGCCTCGCGCCTCGGGCTTGACAAGCTCGCCTTCTCACGCATTGAGGATATATGGAACTACCAGCTTGAAGGTACGGGGCTCGGCATAGAGGCGTTCGACGCAACCGGCTTTGTGCCGCTCGCGCCCGCTCCGCGCTGGAAAACCCTTGCGGAAACCACGTTGCCCACGCCTTCCGGCAAGATAGAGGCCCGCAGCCGCTTATGGGCCGCATCCGGGCACGACACCCTGCCGCCCTACACGGCACCGGAGCGGCCTGCCGAGCCCGACCAGTTCCGCGTCATTCCCGGCCGGGCGGCATTGCATACGCAGGCCAGCACGACGAACAACCCCCTGCTGTCCGAACTCGCGCCCACCAATACGTTATGGATCCACACGGAACGGGCCCAGGCCCTTGGCATTGCCGATGGCGACTGGGTTGAAGTGTGTACAGCCACAGGCCCCGTTGGCCGTTTACGCGCTAAGGTAACCACGGGCATCCACCCCGAGGCCGTCTTCATGCTGCACGGCTTTGGCAGGAAAACGCCTCAAGAAACGCGGGCCTTCGGCAAAGGCGTGGCCGACGAAGCCTGCATGGTCAGCGGGCTGGAGCATGAAGATCCGCTCGGCGGGGGGCTGGCCCTTCAAAAGCACTTCGTAACGATCCGAAAAGCCGAAGAAACGAACTGAACCGGCCCTCAAGAATGGACGTTCCCCTGTACCCGCTGCGGGGGACGCCGCATCAGCAAACAATCGCCGGATGCAAGGCATCCGAGTGAGGCACTATGAGCATATATCGCCTTGTCGTTGATCAAGATCGCTGCATCGCCTGCCATGCCTGTGAAGCCAGCTGCAAGGCGGCCCATGACAGCGCACCGGGCATTTCCCTCGGAACGCTGCTTGTCGATGGCCCCCGCTTTGAAGACGCCGCGGAAGAAGCAACGCCGATCATCGTCAAACATGCACGGCCGGAAGCGCCCGCACCGCTTGCGGCGGACGGAGAGCCCCGGGTTGTGCTTCATACCCGCTACCGGGCCTGCGTACAGTGCCCTCAGCCGCGCTGTGTGGAAGTCTGCCCCAAAGAGGCGCTTATCCGCCGGGAGAGCGACGGGATCGTCTTCATACGGGAAGAAGCGTGCGTCGGCTGCGGGGCGTGCCAGAAAGCCTGCCCGCATCACCTGATCTGGGTTGATCCCCGCAAAAGGAAAGCCGTCAAATGCGATCAATGCAAAGACCGCCTCGATGCCGGGCTGGATACCGCCTGCGTCACCGTCTGCCCCACAGGCGCACTGAAGCTCGTAAGGAAAGAAAGGACGGGCCGATAGGCATTGCAGGCGGCTGGCTCGTCACGCGGATTTCCCCCTCAAAGAGCGCCGCTTGCCCTGTCCTCCTTGCGAATGCTATTTGCCTGTTTCAATTTTAAGGGAAGGTTTTGCATATGGCATCACGGAAAGGTATCCTGCTGGCGGGTATCAGTGAAGTCTCCATTATCTCATAGTGGCGGGCACGTTTGTGCAGGCTATCGAAACCCGGCAGGACCTCAAAGTTTCCTGCATTGAAAAAATCGCTTGACGCAAGGGCATATCTCGACTGAGCAGCTTCTGAAGCTGGTGGCCCCGCTGCAAAAATCCGGCTATGGTGGTACCTCATGCCCCTGCCCGAACGCGTTGCCAAATCATGGAAATAGCCGGAGTCACGACCCAGCGCCCAGGCGGGCCTTCAAAGTGTCCCCGGCACCCCAGAGCCCGGCAGCTACTATCTCTGCCTCAGCGAACTGGTGAGCTACAAGCGTGTGGATCTGGCGGTGGAGGCGTGTACCCGTACCGGGCGGCGGCTTGTCGTTGCGGGGGATGGCCCGGAGCGGAAGCGCCTGGAAAGCATTGCCGGGCCGAACGTCAGTTTTGTGGGCCGCGTGGACAATGCGGCGCTCCCCGCCCTCTATGCGGGCTGTAAGGCTTTCCTGTTCCCCGGCGAAGAGGATTTTGGGATCACGCCTCTTGAGGCTATGGCCGCCGGACGCCCCGTCATCGCATACGGCAGGGGCGGGGTCTTGGACAGTGTGGCGGATGGAGAGACCGGGATCTTTTTTGAACGGCAGACGGCTGACGCCTTAACCGAGGCGCTCGACGCCTATGAAGCCTCCACAGAACAAACGTGGGTACACGATAAGCTGAAAAGGCAGGCGGAAAGCTTTTCCGAGGAGATCTTTCGGAAGAAGATGATTGCGTTCATCGCGGACGTCCTTGAAAACAAGGTATGACAATTCACGTCCCGCGGACTGCAACGCCGTAGTTTCCCAACTCATGGCCATTTTGCCTTTTTCCCGAAAAAGACGCGAAAACATCCGTGTTTCACTATCCCGGCACTTTCAGCCGCCGTTGCGCGCGAACGGGGAATGCTCTTGGAGGCTGGCGCTCCTCGATGCATTCCCCGCTCTCAGTTCCCATACTTTTTGAAACCGCCCATCTTGCGCGCCGGCTTACGTGAGCCGCCCGCAGCTTCGTACAGCCTACCGCCCGCTATAATTCGTTTCGAGCCATTGGCGATATTCCCCGCTCTGAATGTTCTCCACCCACGCGGCATTCTCAAGATACCAGCCCACCGTTTCCCGAAGCCCTTCCTCAAAACGACGGCGCGGAACCCAGCCGATCTCCTGTTCGATCTTCGCGGCGTCAATGGCGTAGCGCAAATCATGGCCCGGCCTGTCCGCCACAAAGGTTGTCTGCTTTTCATAGGGGGCCGCTGTGGGGCGGAGCTTGTCAAGAATGCGGCAAATGCTCCGGACGACATCGATATTGGCCCGCTCGGAGTGCCCGCCGATATTGTAGCACTCTCCCGGCGCCCCTTTTTCCAAGACGGCAACGATGGCCTCGCAGTGGTCTTCCACATGCAGCCAGTCGCGGATATTCTCCCCGGTGCCGTAAATGGGCAGCGGCTTTCCGGACAGCGCGTTCAGGATGACCAAGGGAATGAGTTTCTCCGGAAACTGGCGCGGGCCGTAATTATTGGAGCAATTCGTGATGAGCGTGGGGAGCCCATAGGTTTCGTGATAGGCCCTCACGAAATGATCGCTGGACGCCTTGGATGCCGAATAGGGGCTGTTCGGCGCATACGGGGTGGTCTCCGTGAAGGCGGGCTCGCCGGGGCGGAGCGTTCCGTATACCTCATCCGTGGAAACGTGCAGGAAACGGAAAGCGTTCCGCCTTTCTTCGGACAGCCCTTTCCACCATTCCAATACGCCGCGCAGGAGGGTGCAGGTTCCGAGGACATTGGTGCGGACAAACGCATCCGGGTCATGGATGGAGCGATCCACATGGCTCTCAGCGGCAAAATTGATGACCGCATCGGGCTGGTAATGGTGCAGCAACTGGCGGACAAGCAACGCATCCCCAATATCGCCCCGGACAAAAATATGCTCGGCATCCCCATCAAGAGACGCCAAATTACCGATGTTGCCGGAATAGGTGAGCTTGTCGAGGTTGACGACCCGCTCCCCCGCAGTGCGCCGGGACAGCACATAGCAGGAACCGATAAACCCCGCGCCTCCGGTTACAAGAACTGTCTTCATTCGGATACCTTCCAGACACGTTTGGGAAATACATCAAATGCCCGCAACGGCCTCATTGCCAGGATGATGGAGGAATTTTCCCCCGACGATGCACCACATCCGGCTCTTGACTTCTTTTCAGGATACGGAACACTCCCCCAAAACGAACCGCCTCTGCCCCCGAAGGATACGCGGACGGGACATATCGGGAAAAGATGTGTACAGCCCCAATTCAAAGACAACGAGGCTGGGACAGGCAGCGTTCCCTTTGCCTCGCCTAAAGCCTCCAGTAGGCCATGCCTTCGGCTTGCACGGCACTGGGCGAGAGACAGCCCTTCACATCCAGCAGGAGGGCCTTATCGGGCACGGCAAACCGTGCGTGCAGGGCTGCCGGTTCCAGAACGCCGTTTTCGGCGTAGGCCTTGTGCGGCACGGCCAGAATCAGCGCGTCCAGATTGGCGAGCTCATCCAGCGCCGCGAAAGAGAGGCCATATTCATGGCGTACTTCCCCAGCGTCAGCCAGCGGATCGTGTACCAGCACATCGACGCCGTATTCCTGCAATTCGCGGATCACGTCGATAACCCGGGTGTTCCGCAAGTCCGGCACGTTTTCCTTGAACGTGAAGCCAAGGATGCCCACACGGGCCGCATTGACCAGCCGCCCCTGCCGGATCAGCAGTTTGACGCAGGTTTCCGCCACATGCTTGCCCATGCCGTCGTTGATGCGCCGCCCGGCCAGAATGACCTGCGGATGGCAGCCGAGTTCCTCGGCCTTGAAGGTCAGGTAGTACGGATCGACGCCGATGCAGTGCCCGCCGACCAGCCCCGGACGGAACGGCAGGAAGTTCCACTTGGTCCCGGCCGCTTCCAGCACATCCAGCGTATCAATGCCGAGCCGGTCAAAAATGATGGACAGCTCATTCATCAACGCGATGTTCAGGTCGCGCTGCGTGTTCTCGATGACCTTGGCGGCTTCCGCAACCTTGATGCTGGGGGCACGGTGGATGCCCGCGCGCACGACCGTCCCGTACAGCTCCGCCAGCAGATCCAGCGTCGGCGCGTCGCTTCCGGAAACAATCTTCTTGATGGTTTCAAGCGTATGCACCTTGTCGCCGGGGTTGATCCGCTCCGGAGAATAGCCCACCGTGAAGTCGGCTCCGCACCGCAGGCCGGATTCGGCCTCAAGGATCGGGACGCAGACCTCTTCGGTCACGCCCGGATAGACCGTGGACTCGTACACGACGACCGCGCCACGGGACAAATGCCGCCCCACAGTCCGGGAAGCCCCTTCCACCGGGGACAAGTCCGGATTCCTGTGCTCGTCGATCGGCGTCGGAACCGCCACGATGATGACGCCCGCCTCGCGGAGTGCCGCCGGATCGCTGGTGAAACGAGCCGTGGAAGCTTGCAGCGCCTCCGAGTCCACTTCGCCTGTCCGATCCGTGCCTGCGGAAAGCTCTTCCACGCGGGCGGCGTTCAAATCAAAACCGATCACGTTGAAATGCCGGGCAAAAGCGACGGCCAGCGGCAGGCCGACATACCCGAGGCCGACGACGGCCACCGAGTGCGCGCCCTGATGGAAAGACGCAATGGAAGGCAAAGAAACAGACATAGGCAGTCCCTAATACGTAAAAGGAAAGCGCAATACTCTGAAAAAAAATAGCTTTAAGCTTTTTTCAGGCGTTCCGGAGCAAAAGCAATGATAAGGGCCCTGGCAAGCACCTTGGTGGCGTCCAGCAGCGGAACGCCGCGCAAATCGGGCTCCGTGAGCGCCAACGGGATTTCCGTACAGCCGAGGATCACGGCGTCGGCCCCCTGCTCCACCAGTTTTTCCGCCTCGGCAAGCAACGCCGCGCGCGCTTCCGGCGTCACCGGATTCGACTGGGCCTTGATGCCGTACGCAGTATTGCTGATGGCCTGCTGGACACGCTCGCGGCCTTCCTCATCCGGGAACAAAGGAACGAATCCCGCGGCGGAAAGGGCATCCTGATAGAGCCCGGTCGCGTAGGTCCCCTTGGTGCTCAGAACGCCTATCTTCCGGGCATGGGGCAGGCTCTCACGGATAAAGGCGACGACGGAATCGATCATATGGACGAAGCGCGTCTTCGGGGACGCCTCATGCAGCATAGCGACGGCTACATCCATGATCCGTGGGCTGTGCGCCGTATTGCAAGGCACGCCGATAACGGTGGCCCCGGCCTTCGCCATGCGCACCATGATTTCGCCGATGGCTTCGCCGGGATTTTCGTCCGTCTCCCCAAGCAGAAAGCGCGTTCTGTCGATGATATGTTCGGAAAGGGAATACTGGATCACGGACAGGTGTTCCTGATCGCAGTTCGCTTCGGTCTGATCAAAAATCTTGCGCATGAGGTCCAGGCCGGCATACGGCCCCACCCCACCCAGAACACCTATGGCCCCGGTATCCGTTTTCATTGCGTTGCCCTCCAAAGGCTCAATCTTGCTGCGAGGCAGTTTAGCTGAGCTTGCATGAGGGGACAAGCTTTTTAGGGGGGTGGGGAATGTGGGGGAAGGGAGGAGGAACCTTTCTGGAGAAAGGTTCCTCCTCCCTTCCCCCACACCC
>OGGQ01002483.1_pt1 | contig 19814 bp, 13 predicted proteins | sample 1571191 | NCBI WGS metagenome assembly OGGQ01 (sample SAMEA2582061, study PRJEB24529) | metagenome | biome: Human gut stool | place: China | collected 2011
TTATTGCCTTAATTTAAACTCGAAAAAGTCCCAAAGGACTTTTTCGACACGCTGTAAGCCCGTGGGAAATCCCACGGGCTTTATAATTCCTTTTCAAAACGGCGCTGCGGTCGATATCCGAGTCGTTTTTACAGCTTTACCTTATATATTTCATCCTTTTCCTGCGGCTCAAGAGTTTTCCTTTCGCCGCCTATGGTTACATATTTGCCGCACTCCGTTATTTTTCCGATAACGGCGGCGTTTATTCCCTCTTTCTTAAGCGCTTCCACGAGTCTTTCGCCCTCAAAGGCGGTCATAACAAGGGTTCCGCTTGATATGAGCCTGAGATAATTTATACCGGCCAAGCCGCATATTTTTTTCGTACACTCAAGCACGGGTATATTGTCGGCGTATATCTCGGCTCCGACGCCGGAACATTCGGCGACCTCCCAAACGGCCCCGAGTATTCCGCCCTCCGTAGCGTCATGCATCGCCGTGGCTCCTAATTCCGAGCCGATAATGCCTTCCCTTACGACGCTTATCTTTGACGAAAGCTCCTTAGCCTCGTTTATTATACCGCCGTCAAGGGATTTTATAAGTTTTTCCTCATAGTCTCTCGCGATGATGGAAGTGCCCTCGATGGCGGCCCATTTCGACATTATTATATCCTGGCCGATTTTCGCCCCGCCGGAGGAAATAAACTTTCTGTTTCTTGTCTTTGCCACCACGGTGCCGTTGACAACGGTTTTATTTACGGCCTCCGTTACTTCCGTATGGCCTCCGAGTATTTCAATGCCAAGCTCTCCGGCGGCTTTATAGGCTCCGTCTATTATGTCCTTGAGCCCGTCCTCGTCGCTGCCCGCCGGAAGAAGTATGGTAAGCAGTATGCCCACAGGCTCGGCTCCCGCGGAAGCGGCGTCGTTGCAGTTTATATGCACGGCAAGATATCCCGCGTTGCTTCCCGCCGCCGTTATCGGGTCGGTGGAAAAGACGCATATCTCCCCTCCCGGGTCAACGGCCGAACAGTCCTCCCCTGTGGACGGCCTTACGACGATGTCTTTCCTTTTGTTTATATTCTTATTGATCGGGTCAAGCACCAGCCTGTTGAGCGTCTCCACCGGCACCTTCCCTATTTCAAGAATCTTTCCCATATAAACGTCCCCTTTATTGTTTAAAACGGAATTATCCGAAAATCATTCGTTTGTCCAGCCGCCGCCTATTACGGTCTCAAATCCGAGCGCCGGCGGCTCTGCCGTATCTGTTGCCTGCTCTCCGGCGTCCGCCGCTCCTATGGGCGCGTTCTCCTGCGGCGTCTGTGTAGGCTCCTGCTCCTGCTGTTTATCCGGCTGAACCGGCGTTATCTTTTCCTCCGGAGTTATCTGAGAATTATCAGGCGATTCCGGCGAAACGGTTGTTTCAGGCGGCGTCTGACTGTCGGGCGAGCCGATCACGGGGAGATCCTCCTGCACCCTCGGCTTTGTTCCCACCGTCACCTCGTCCGCCGTCGCGATATAAGTCGAGGATGAGAACCATTCACGGCTCACAAGCTCATCGCCGTCGTACACAAGTTTATATGTGTCTATCTTCGCTCCGGTTTTTCCGTAGTATGTCACGACCCTCTCGTCCTCGTACATATTGGGATCCTGAGTAACCTTTTCGGCGGGCTTTCCTATCGTCCTTATCCATACGCTCTCAAAATCTATCTTTCTGTCCGGGTCACGGGTCTCATGTCCGTAAATGTCGCATACCACATTGTTGTTTTCAAGATATGTCTCAATAATAATGGGCTGGTCCGTATTGTTTTTGAATCTGAGGTTTTTATATGTTCCCGCTACGGCGGCGTCCCTTCCGAGGGGAACATAGCCGACCATAAGCGAATGATTATATCTCTCGACGATTTCAAGCTCGGCGAAAATAGCGGCGTTGTATATCGTTGTCGTTACCTGGCACACTCCTCCTCCGAGGGCGGAAACTATTTTTCCGTTTTCAATGACTCCGGCGGCCTTATATCCGTTTTCATAGGTCTGGGGACCCAGCGCCTCGTTCATATCGAATATTTCACCCGGCTCAAGCACAGTGTTGTTTATCTTTTCGCAGGCAACCCTGAGATTTTCGTTCCTGTTTTTATCGTCGTCCGAGAACGCGGTCGAAAATGATCCGAGAAGCGACCTTTCCTGCTTTTCCTGTTCCTCCTCCGTAAGAGAAAGCTCCACAGGCTCGATCTTTCCGTCCTCAAGCATATCTAAAACGTCGGCGGCCGTCATATCTATGTCAAAGCCAATGGGATCATCCTGCCTGTCAGCGTTTATCTCCTCCGCTATCGCCTCTATCTTTTCCCTGAGTATGGAAGTATCGCATGTATACGTTATGTCAATATCGACATTTCCTTCGCCCTCTATTTCAGCGGCCTTATTAAGGGCCTCCGAATAATCGGGAACCGCGACGATGTCCTCAAACGGTATTACCCATTTGTTTTCCCCATAGGTTATTTCTATATCCAAATCGGCGTCTATTTCCTCCGTCAGCTTCAATATGCCTTCGTCCATAGTAAGGCCGCTGATGTCGATGTTCTCAACCGAAACTCCGTCGGCGAAAACCTTTTTTGTCTCGGCAGGCTCGGCGTCACCGCAGGAAACAAGCGAAAAAGCCGTTAAGGCCGCGGCTGAAACGGCGATCATCTTTTTTATTTTGATTATGTTTGATTCTTTCATATTTATGTCCTCTGTATTTCTGTATAATTAATACGCTGTTCTGTGATTGCATTTATAGTATCATAAATTATTTTGCGGTACAAGTGCATTTTAGATACTTAAAATAACTGTAAAAAAGATGTAATAATGCCCTCCGTTAACGTAAAAAACGGCCGAAGGCTAAAAGCCGGCGAGCCGTTTTAAACTGTTTTTAAAGAGTTACGATCATTTATTTCTGTTTCTTTTGAACTCGGCGAGAGCGCTGGCGGAAGATTTTTTCTTTTCGTCATCCTTTGGCTTTTCGATCTTCTCCTCCGGCTTGCTTTCGGCCGGTTTTCTTTCCTTCGGCCTTGCTTCAAGCGGTTTTTTCCGCTTTCTGACAGGATTGAGCCTTGCCGCCGTCTCCGCCGCTTTGTCGATAATTTCAGGGAAACGCCTTATAAATATGTCCAGCAGAAGAAGTATGAGCGCCAAAACAAGAAGCGGAACCGTTATGTCTCTCCTCGCGTATGTGTCGGGAAGCTCGTGTTCATAGACCTCGTCCGGCGACGTTATTATATCTATTCCATCGTAGGAGGCCAGCTCGTCTATTATTCCACCGCTTCCAAAGCTCTGGGTATCATACTCCTTTGAGTAACCGATGACAAATCCGGTGTTATAGGCGTTGACCGTGCCATCGCTCAAAGTCTCCTCCACGGCTATTATGTACGCTCCCTCGGCGTCCGTCGGTATGGTGAATTTATATTCTCCCGGAAGGACTGCGGACATATCTCCGCCATATTCCTTTCCGTCCTCCGTGACAACGGTTGCCTTTACCGCCGTTGTATTTTTATTGACCGGGATTTTTGCCGTGACCTCGGAAACTCCTCCCGAGGCTTCTCCCGTGACTTCTATGTCGTACATTATGTTGCTTCGCATGGAATAGCTTATAAGATTTCTCAATATGTCCGTGCCTTCCCTTGACGAGAGCCAGTCCCCGCTCCACTGTCCGCTTACGTCGCTTGTCCAGGCCGCCGCCCTTCCAAGACCGTACTGCCAGACGGCAAGCACCGGTTCCTCCCTGTCGCTTTGAAGCACCACATCCGCCCTCGGCTTTGCCGTTGTGCTCACATAGCCGTGAAGCACCGGAACGGAATCTATATTTTCCGTTATTTCCGACGGATCAGCCGCCGTAGGATAGAAATCCTCGTTGTTGAGATAGTCCTTGCCCGCTATGGTCGTCTCGTATACAAATATTTCCGGAAGCCTGGAATATCTGTCAGCGAAGTAATATCTTCCCCTGCCTTCCTCCGCGATATACTGAAGGAGGTTCGTGTCCGCCGCCTGTCCCACAGCTATGGTCGATATAGTTATGCCGTCCTCACGGGCCTGCCTGAGCATGTTGGAATAGCCGTCGGTCTCCGCCTGTCCGTCGGTCAGAAGGATGATATGCTTCAGCTTGCTGTCCGTGTCGGCCAGCTTCGTGCAGGCCATCCTCAGCGCCGGGAGTATGCTCGTTCCGCCTCCGGCCTGGATTGTGCCGATGGCGTTTTCTATGCTCTCCATATTGGAGCCTATCTCCTCAAGTTCCACTACCCACTGAGCCGCCGAGTCGAAGGCTATGACTCCGACCTTGTCCTCCGGGTCCATCTCGTTTATTCCTCTTATGGCCGCCTCTTTGGCGATATCCATACAAGATACTCCCTGTGAATTGTCGGCCATACTTCCCGACCTGTCGATAACCATTATCATAGCGAGGTCAGGCTCCTCCGACTGGGTCTTGACGCTCATTTCCACCGGAAGCATATCCTCGAGGGGTGTGTCCTCATATCCTCCCGGGCCATAGGCGTTCTCTCCGCCGGTCACGATAAGCCCTCCGCCGGAATATTTAACGAAATTATCAAGGGCGTCAATGAAGCTCTCGTTCATCTCGCTGTAAGGCACGTCGGCAAGAACGACCGCGTCATAGGCTGTCATGGCGTCATAGCTTGACGGGAGAGCCGATGTTTCGGCCGTTTCCACGCTGAGCTGTGATGCCGCGAGAAGGTTTCTCATATTTTCGGCCGACGCTCCGCTTCCGACAACAAGCACGGACGGGAGGTTTTCGGCGTAGCAATAGCCGTATACCGTGTTATTCTGATAAAACGTATCGTCCTGCGGCACTATCTCCGCCCTGTAGGTTACTCCGCCTCCGCTTTGCGCTATGTCCGTAAAAACAAAGCGGTTTTCTCCGTCTTTAAGAGTCACCCTTTCGTTAAGCACGAGGGCGGTTCCTCTGTAAAGCCTGAGATCGGCCTGTCCGGAGCCTATGGAGTCCACTATGACTGTAACGTCATAGCTCATATTTATGTTGACGTACTGGGGAAGGGATATTTCCCTTATGCCGGCCTCGCTTTTGATTCCTCCGCCGATGTCGTATACAAGCGTGCTTATATTTTCGGAGTTCAGGACGTTTCTGGCGGCAAGGGCGTCTCCCCTTGTCTCAAGCCCGTCGGTAATTATTACAAGTCTCTTTCTCGTATCGCCGTCAAAGGCCGAGACTGCCTGTTTTATGGCCGCTTCGATATTTGTGTTGTCGTTTTCCGTTGAGGAATTGTCAAGATTCGCATTTACGAATTCCTCCGTGGGCGATACGGCCGTTACGGCTCTGCCGCCGAAAAGGGCTACCGCCGTTTTGTCTCCCGTTTCCTTATGGGACTGGGCGGAATTTATAAACTCCGCAACCATTTCCTTCTGCGCCGAGACGCTTTCGGAAATATCGGCGAGAAACAGAGTCGTGTCGTTTTTCGCCCTGTCCGTAACGGACATTCCCGAAAGGGAAAGTATTAGGGATATGACAGTCAGCGTCCTGAGCGCCGTGGACGCGTTTATATATCTGTCGCCTTTTATAAATTTCTTTGTGATAAATACCGCGGCGATTATTATAATGGGTATGAATATCAATAAATAAATCTTATCCGCGTCTATTGCCATAATATTTCACCCACCATTCCGCAAGCAGCGCCGCCGCCGCAAGTATTGTAAGTATTCCCGTGAGGGACGCTCCGCCCTTTGACGCCCTGCCGGCGCTTCCCTCCACGTCCTGTCCGTAAAGCGCCTCAAGGTCGGATTCCCCGTCCGTCAAAGCGTTTACGGCTATAGCGGTTTCCGATGTCTCTCCGTCGGAATTTTCAATATAAACCGTGTAAAATCCCGGTTCCGGCGTATCGGAGTATTCCGACGCCGGGAAAGGAGGAGCGATAACTCTGCCGTTTCCGTCGGGGTCGGTAACTTCTATCTTAGCGGCGTCGGCAGGAGCGTTTATCTCAAGGCTCTGTCCGCATTTGGCCTCGCTGCCGTTTCCGAGTCTTCCCGGCATAAACCAGTCGGAAAGATTGTATATCATGATCGGAAATTCCTTGAGCAGCGGAAGGTCGGAATCATGTATGTCAAAGGCGAACACGCATACCTTCTGCGCTCCGTTTTCCCCTCGCATGATGAGCGGGACTCCGTCCGCGGAGCACTCCGTCACCGCCCAGGAAGGTCTTTCCACGGTTTTGGCCTCTGATATTATAAAGCCGAGGCTGTCCCCGCCGCCAAGCTCGGACGCCCCCTCCGAATAGCAGTTGAGGCTCCTGCTTTCTCCCGTCGTGATATAGCCGTTGCCCTCCGGAGGGTCGATTATGAATATTCCGCCGTCGTCCGGCATAACATCCGGAAGCGCGCCGTCAAAAACATAAAGGTCGTATCCGAAAAGCCCCGCCGTCTCCATAGTATCCGGAGTCATTCTGTAAAGCTCCACTCCGTCCACAAGCCCGAAGGCGTTTTCAAGGAATGTGTTTCCCTCGCTCACGAGCAAAACCTTCGCCGTCCGCGCCTCGTTTACCGCGAGATAAAACGTGTCATCGGTCTCAAGAACGTCCCCGGGAGAAATAACCACGCTGAATTTTCCGCTTCCCTGATATACGTTCTCGAATATGACGCTTCTCTCGCTTCCCGCGGGCACGGTAACGTCGCTGAGGGCAAGCACCATATTCCCGTTATATACAGTCACTGTTTTCGTTTCGTCATTTTCTCCGTAGTTTCTCACATTGGCGAGGATATTTCCGTCCGCGGCCGAAGCAAGCGTTACGGCGCAGTTGGCCGTTTCGTTTCCGGCGTAGAAAACATTTGCGTCAAGTCCGGAAAAATTATTCTCGCTGTCCGTAAATATGTATATGCCGCCGTCCGTCTCGGCCGCCGCCGACGCTATGAGCCCGTCAAGAGTATCTCTGTCTATCCCGCCTCCGGTCGGCTTTATGGATTCAAGAGCCGAAGCTGCGGAAGCCTTGTCCGTGCCGGGGCCGTAAACCACATAGGGCGAATCGCCGGCGTCGATTATCGTTATTTTGCTGAGAGCCGAAGCCGAGCCGATAATGTCCTTTGCCCTTTCCTTTGAAAACTCAAGTCTCGTTCCGCCCATATCGGAGGCTGTCATGCTCATTGACGAATCCATGACGATAACATAGTTATAAGCCTCGCCAAAGGCTGAAATATAGGGCCTTGCGGCCGCAAGACCCAGCGCCGCCGCCGCTGTAAGCTGCAATATAAGCGGCAGGCTTTTTTTAAGTTTCTGCCACGGCTTTGACTGTACGCTCGTGTCAACGGCGCGTTCCCAAAGATATGTACTTGGAATGATCATATCCTTTTGCTTACGCTTGAGCATATGGAGTATGATTATCACCGGTACTCCTATCAAAGCCATAAGCCCGATTATATTAAAAAATCCCATAGTCCGCTCCTAAGTTTATTTTTCAAGGCCGGAGAAATACTCCGCTATTATTTCCTTCATTCCGTAGGGAATATCTCCGCTTTCGGTCTCCTTAAGCGCCTGTTCCATATAATCTCCGATTACCGAGTCATAGGGAACGCTGTTTCCGTTCACGCCTCCGGCTTTTGTCTCGGAGTATGTTATCTCTCCGTCGTCCGTCTGCTGTGAAACAAGCTGCTCATCCTCTCCGGCAAGCTCCTCCGCGTCCCTCGTAAATACCTTTTCGGGCTCGACATGGCCTATGCCGCGTCCGCCGCCGCTTCCGTTTCCCTGGCCTTCGCCCTGGCCGTTTCCGCTGCCTTCACCCTGACCCTGGCCGCTGCCTTCACCGCTTCCTTCTCCGCCGCCTTCGCCCTGATCTTCTCCGCTGCCTTCGCCCTGACCTTCTCCGCTGCCCTGACCGTCGCTTCCGTTTCCGGATGACTGATTTTCACTGTCCGTCTGCGTTCCGGTTCCGTCGCTGGCCTGAGCGAGGGATGTAGCCGTTCTGTTTACGGCGGAAGTCGCCGAGCTGCTCTTTTGTACGGCGGATTGAGCGGCGTTTGAAATCTTTGACGCCAGCTCCCGCGCGTCTGCCGATTCGGCCGCCTCTTTAGCCTGCTCGATAAGCTCTTTCAACTCCTCGTCGGAAAGCTGTTCCAAAAGCTCAGCGAGTCTTTCTCCAAGCTCTTTCAGTTCCTCGTCCGTCATATTCTCAAGCTCCGCGCTCAGCTTTTTAAGCGCCTCGGCAAGGGCCCGCGAATTGTTCTGATCCATAGCGGAAGATATATCGTTTCCCGCTCCGAAATCCGAAAGAACGTTCTTTATGTTATTTTTATCGCTGTTTACTTTGTTTTCCAGTTTTTTGAGTTCCTTCTGAGCCTCGTTTATGAGCTTTCTTGCCTCTTTGGCGTCCTTCGCTCTTTTAAGTTTCCTGTTAAGATCCTTGATTATGCTGTTATATTCCTCTTTAAAAAGCTCGGAAAGCTCCTCGTCTTTGTTTATTGCCTTGCTTATTTCCTCGGCGTCATTAAGAGCCTGTTTTGTTGTCGGCGTAAACACATAGACGCCGGCGTCGGGAGCGAATCCCGTAAGGCAGGATGCCGCCAGAACGGCGCAGAGCATGAGCGCCAGCCTTCTCGGAAATGAGATCCTGTATTTTTCGCCGAGCCTCGCTTTTTTTGCCGTATCAACGGCGTCCTTTACCGCGAGCTCCTCCATCGGGGTCTTTTCATGTCCGTCCCTAAGTATGCCGTAGGCCGTTATAAGCCTTTCGTCGCATCCAAGCCTGTCGCCCTCCTCGGCGGCGTCGTAATCCGTGACCCTGTGCTTTACAAGGGCGAGAAACACGCCGGCAATTATGGACAGAGCCGCCAGGCAAAGGCATATAATTTCCTTTCCCGGCACATAGACCAGCTTCGCCGACACAAGCACGGCGAGTATGAGAGCCGCCCCGATGAGAGCGGAGCGGAAAACATAATATATAAGATTATTTATGGTTATCTTCTTTTTTAAGGGGCCAAGCAGTCTTTTAAGCTCTTTCATAACCAATCACCCTTTTTTAGATATTTTCTTTAATCTGTGGGCGGCAAGCAGAAGGAATATCAATATGAACACCACAAGCACGGCCGCGTTTATTATCCACAGAGGTATGGGAACGGTCATAGGCGTATACGTCTGACCGAAATAGTTGTTAAGGTCAAGAATATTATACATGACCGAGCTTCCCGTCTGCTCGCATATAATGCTTATAAGTCCTATCGCCGGATTTATGGCGAGCATAACGACCCTCGGCAGCAGCGGAAGCGCCTTATTGAAATAATTTCCGTAAACCGTGCAGGAAAGAATGTATAATATCATCGTTCCGCCGCAGAGTATTCCCGTCCATATATATGTAAATACTATGGACGTAACGGTCTTTTTGAACACCGTCGAGAAAAATATTGCCAAAGCTCCGAACGCCCCGCAGACAAGGATCATATAGATCGTCACGGCGAAAACGTAAATTATCGTCGTTCCTCCGAAATACATAAGCAGAGCGAAAATCGGCATTGTGGCGAATACCATGAGCACTATAAGCGAAAGCCCCGACATAAATTTTCCGACGATTATGGAAAACGGCGACATCTTTGTTACCATAAGCAGATCAAGCGTCTGCCTTTCCCTTTCGCCGCTTATGCTTCCTCCGGTCATGGCCGGCGTTATGAGCAGGACGAGCACAAGCTCCAGCACCGTAAGGCCGATGTAGAGGTTTGTCATATTCGCGGGGTCGAAACTCGCGTAATAGGAATTATACATCATCTGCCATATGGACACTATCGCCGTAAGGGTCACAAGGAGCACATAACCGGCTATGGCGTAAAATATTTTCCAATTTCTGAGCGATGTTTTCGCTTCTTTTCTGAATACGGGATTAATCATTTTTTTCACCTCCGGTCACGGTCATAAATATCTCCTCAAGGTTTCCTTCGTTTTCGGAGAACGAGTAAACCGGTATTCCGTTCATTACTATATTCCTGAGTATGGACGTAAGGTCGTCGTTATTTCCCTCAAAGGCAAACTCCACGTTGTCCGTGTTTTCCGTTATTTCCTTTACCGTCGCCTGTTCCTTGAGCAGTCTTATGAGCAGTTCCGGCGGAGCGGACGTCTTGACTCTTATTATCCTATTTTTGTGCATCCTGTTCATTATATCGTGGACGCTGCCCTGGGTCACAAGTTTTCCCTGGTCGATTATGCCTATCTCGGAGCACATTTCCGCGAGCTCGGGAAGTATATGGGAGCTTACGATTATTGTTTTTCCCATTTCCCTTAGCCTTTTCAGTATCTCCTTCATCTCTACCCTCGCTCTTGGGTCAAGTCCCGAGGCCGGCTCGTCAAGTATGAGAAGCTCGGGATCATGTATAAGGCTTCTGGCAAGGCATAGCCTCTGCTTCATTCCCCTTGAGAGAGCGTCCACATATGCGTCCTTTTTATTGGACAGGTCAACAACCTCCAGCAGGCTGTCGATGAGTTCCGCCCTCTGGGAATAAGGGATATAATATGTTCCGGCGTAAAAGTCCATATACTCCGTCACCTTCAGATCGTCGTAAACTCCAAAGAAGTCCGGCATGTATCCGATCTTGTCCCTGATGCTTTTCATATTTTTTAAAATATCCTCGCCGTTTACGAAAATACTTCCGGAATCGGCCTTAAGCAGTCCGGCCATTATCTTCATGGTCGTCGTCTTTCCGGCTCCGTTGGGGCCGACAAATCCGAATATGGAGTTCTCGCTTATATTCATCGAAAGGGAATCCAGCGCCGTGAACTTTCCGTATTTTTTGCATAATTCATATATTTCCGGCATTTTTATTTCCCTCCTTTTATACTTATCTTTGGTAACGTCACATAGGTATCGTTATATATCTCGGCCTTTACATTCAGCTTTCCTTCCTCGGAAATATAATCCTGCGCGCCGTTTTCCAGGTCGGCCGCCGAAATGTTGACCCATGTATCGTCCGAATATCTGTATATCTGCGGTTCGCTGACAAAAGCGTCATAGTTGTCCCAGCTGAACTCCACGGAAGTGATCTTGTCCGCTCCCGGAAGATCGTACTCGCAGCCTACCGAGTTGGCCGAGCCGGTGTATAATTCATAATAATATATATCTATATTGTTTTGCTGAAGTATATCGTCAAGATATACCCTGTCGGCGAAAATATATCCCGCGGGTATGTCAAAATTATCGGACATTCCAACGTCAAAGGTCTTTTTGTAAAGGTTCTCCCAATTCTCGTTTACAGCCTCGCCGTTGATGTATTTACCTCCCGATATGATGGGATTCTCGGAATACGCCGATATTTTTACCTTAAATTCCGATGTTCTCAGATCAGATGAGTTGTTCATATTCTCAAAGAGCCTGTATCTCTGTTCTATCTTATAGGCCTCGGTTGTCGACATTCCCGTTCTGAAAACAAGGCTGTCGTTATAGTCGTTCTCGCCCAGTCCATAGAAAAGCTGTCTGAGCATCTGATAGCTGTTATCCATCCATTTTGTATATTCCTCGGATGAAAGCGGAATATTGATTTCAGCACTTTCTCCCGCCGGGATATATCCTATTCTTATCGTCTGGCCGGCGAATGTAGCGAGAACGTCCACAAGGTCATTGTCCATATTGTTTGTCACCGTTCCAACAATGGCGCTTCCCTCTATTCTCAGGTCGGCCGCGATGGAGTCGCTTTCGCACACGCTTTCGGCCGTGGTAAGGAAATAATTGTTCTCCCATGAGTTCTGGTTATAATAAACTATTTCCGTCTTGGCGTCTTCTTCCTTTATAGTATAGAGAATGTTATTGCCGGGCGACGTTTGCGTTCCGTAATATGTGTTATTGCCTGACATAACTATCTCATCGTCAACGCTGAATGACACCGTTCCTTTTTCGGGAGTCCTTATTCCAACGCCTATCTCCGTATCAGTGTAATCATAATCAAGATCCGTATATGTCATAAAGCTGATAAGCGAGTCTTTATGATAGCTTACGGAGCTTATGCCGAATATTATCCCGGAGAACGCTACGGAAATTATCGGTATAGCTATCCATCCCTTTTCACGCCTGTCCTTCTTTTTAAGTATAAGATAACATATCGGGCCGACCGTCACGGCATATATCAAAAGTACGGCAAGCAGCTTCATAAGATTGCTTTTCTCTATGGAAGGCAGCCTGTTCACCGGGTACAGAGACCTATAGTCATAATATATTTCCCTGTCTACCCCAAATTTTTCCGGCATTGTGTTCCTGTAAAGCTCGGAAAGATACTCGGCCGCCGTAGTCATGGAGGCTATGGGATCCGCTCCGAGATCGAAGCTGTGGACAATTATCTTTCCCTCTCCCATATCAACGCTTTTTGTTATCTCGTTTCCGTTCTGTATATCCAGCGCCTCGGAGCCCGGTATATCAATGACAGCCGTGTCTGCCGTTCCTCCGAAGCAGAGCGTCGTGTCCGAGCCCTTTATCGTATATTCAAATATATCAAGATCCTTAAGCGTCTTTTCGGCGTTGAGTCCCGTTCCTATGACGAGCAGGCCGCCGTTTTCTACCCACGATGAAAGAGCTTTTTTCTGTTCGTCCGAAAGGGAGGCGGAATTAAAGTCGTCTATTATAACTACTCCAAAGGACGACATTACTGCGCTGTTTTCGGGCAGGGAGTCCCTGTCAAGAAAAGTCACATAATTTGTCGTGTATCCGCTTCTGTTATATATGTCCTCCGCTACGGCAAGATTATTGAGATAATCCAGTCCGTTCGATCTTGTGTCCGTAACTACGGCGGTGATCATCTGCTCCACCGAAAGGGACGTTGTCTCGGCGTTTACGGAGGAGGCCGTGTTTCCGGACTCGTCCAGTATTTTTACGTTTATATAAGTGAAGTCCGTGTCGGGATAAATGATAAAATCATATTCTCCCGCTCCTCCGGCCGGAATATCGGCGCTTTTCTCGTATGTGACATATACGTCGCTTACCGGATTTTTATACATTTTGACCTGTACGGTGCCTTTGAAGTCCTCTCCGTTATTATATACGGTGACATGGACAGGCGTCTGCTCCTCCATTTTGTAGATACCGTCAAAACCGGCCTCGACCTGAACCTCGAGCGTCTGGCTCAGCTTTTCGGAATCATTGTCATCAATAACGGTTTCCTCCTCTTCCTCATTTTCCGCGCCGGACAGCTCGTAATACGAATATGTCGAGTCGGTCGTCACAGCCGCGTAGGGAGCGGCGAAAACAGGAACGATAAGGCTCAATACCATCGCCAGCACGATAAGCACCGCGACGGCTCCCGCCAGTCTCCTTTTATCCCTTCTTTTACTGCTGTTCTTCATAAAAGCACCTCCATGATGTATAAAACGGCATAAGCCTGAATATGTATTCTGTAATAATTATACATTTGCCTAAAGTTCAAAAGCCATTAAAATTCTCTTAAGTTTTTTTAAATTTATATCCCGAATTATTCAGCCTTTTTAAGTTTTCCGTCATACAAAAGCTCCGTTAAAAATAGCAAACAAAAAAGGATGGATATACCATCCTTTCAGACTGTCAAAAAACTAATCCATTGTGAGCGGAAGGGTTCGGGACACAAAGGGTGGCCCGAGTTTATCCCGCAGGCGGAATTCATTTCCGCCGAGGAAAATCCCGTATTTCTGCGCCCTGACAAAGTTCAGGGCTTTCCGCAGAAATAGGGATTTATTGCCTTAATTTAAACTCGAAAAAGTCCCAAAGGACTTTTTCGACACTCTAAAAGGATGGATATACCATCCTTTTAAAGCATATTTACGCGGCCCGCAAAAAATCATAGCTTCTCATCCTGTATACTATCACCGAGGCGGCCGCTATTTTCACCGCGTCGCCGATAAGAAACGGTATTACGCAGGCGAGAAGGGACTCATAAAGCCCGTTTCCGCTCTGTATCATAAACCAAGCCGTTCCGAAGGCGTAGAGAGCCGCCGTTCCGATAATAAAAGCCATCGGATAGGCCGATTTTTTCTGTCCCGCCCTTTCTATTATAATTCCCGATAAAAGCGCGCAGAACATATATCCGATTATATATCCTCCAGTCAGTCCCGCAATTTTTGATATTCCGCCGGAAAATCCGGAAAACACCGGCAGTCCCAAAGCGCCGATAAGTATATATATTCCGACGGCGGCGCAGGCCTTTTTCGCCCCGAGGACGGCGGCGATATATACGGCGAATGACGCCAGCGATATCGGTATGGGGCCGACGGGCACGGAAAACGGAGCAAATACACATATCACCGCGGCGAATACTCCAATCGTTACCATATCCTTCGTTTTCATATTTTTATGCTCACCTCCCCGGAATTGAGCTTCTTTACTCCGTCATCTGTTTTTACCACAAGGGCTGCGTTATCGTCTATGTCTATGGCCTCGGCATCAAAGGAGCTGTTTCCGTACATCACTTTTACGCTTCTGCCTATGACGTTTGATTTTTCTCTGTATATGTTCAAATAGTCTTTCAGCCCTATTTTTTCAGTCATTCCGTCCATATTATTGAGTATGGCGGCGGCAAGATCGTTTCTTGATATTCTCGCTCCCGATTCCTTTTCTATTGACGAAGCCCTGTCGCTTATGTCCTTTGGAAACTCCCTTCCCGTCACGTTTATGCCAATGCCTATTATTACATAATCGACCGTTCCGCCCTCAAAGTCAAAGGCGGCCTCCGTCAGTATGCCGCAGAGCTTTTTTCCGTTCATATATATGTCGTTGACCCATTTTATTTTTGTCTCCGCTCCGCAAAGGCTGTCAATGGCAAGAGCCGTGGCGACAGCCGTATATGACGTTATGAGCGGAGCGAGTTCCACATTTATGCGCGGGCGGCAGAGTATGCTCATATACAGGCCGCATCCCTTCGGAGAATAAAACTTCCTGCCCAGCCTTCCCCTGCCCAGCTTCTGGGTCTCGGCGATGACTACGGCCTCGTCCCTGCCGTCAAGGGCGAGCTGTCTGGCATAGTCGTTGGTGGAGCTGACCTCGTCAAGTATATAAAATTCCCGCTCCCGAGTGGCGTTTCTCATTATGGCTCCGGCGGATATTTTGTCATTGTCGCCCTTAAGGCAATATCCTCTGTTTGTCACGGCCGATATTTCATAGCCCTCTTCCCTGAGTTTTTTTACGGCCTTCCAGACGCTGTTCCTGCTTACGAAAAGCCTTTTGGCCAGTTCCTCGCCGGAAATATATTCGCTTTTTTTAAGTTCCTTCATTATTTCTTCTTTAAGCTCCATAATTTCGCCTCCGATTTTGCCTAATGATAGCAATAAAAAAAGAGATTGTCAACCTCATATTAAAATAAGGTGACAATCTCCGATTTGTTTAGAAGATCAGTATATTTTAAATCGTGATTTTGGTAATTTTGCCCTCATCGTTTAATTCAATGCTTGCGGTATCGCTACCATCATCATAATCATCATAAACTTTCTCTACTTCATCGATTTCCCAACTGTCATCAAAGTAGTATTTTACAGATGATGCTTTAATGTCAAATCTGATATAACATTCATCAGCCTTATTGTCCTCATCGTATTCAAACTTATCTATTGACGCGTCATCAATGGCCGAAACATAACCAATAACGCTGATTACCTCATCATCGTCATTTATAACAGCCGTTACTTCAAATGTCTTGTCATCATCAATGGCGTCATCAATGTCATCATCTTTTGTTATCTTGTCGTCTCCATCGATAATGCTGAATGTTGTAGATGATGTATAATCATAGTCATCTTCATCAATTTCTATAGACCTGTCAGATGTTTTAATGCTGTCAATGTTTCCCTCCGCCGTTGTACAGGTATAAGCCACAGCCTCTGTAATATCGTCATGACTATCAAGAGTCAGCTCAATATAAACTTCGTCATCGGCGTCTTTTACAGCGTCAACAAAGTCGCTAAGTTCGTCACCGTCGTACTTGTCATCATCAAACTCAAGTGAGTCAATATCATCTTCATCGGCAAAGTCGTACTCATCATCATCTTCATTATCCAATGTTACTCTTGATTTGCTTATTGACTTGATCAGTCCCTTTGTATCAGCGCTGGATGAACTCCTGTTGCTTGTCTCAAGATCTTCCGTGTCAACCTCAAGATATTCAAGCTCGTCATGGTCGTCAAGGTCAGAATCCTTAATAATCATCTGCTCGTCATCATCAAGGTCATCAAACGCGTCCTTAAAATCGTCGTATGTTACATAATCTCCATCAAGCTTTATTAATTCATCGTCTTCATCGTAGTTCTCAACGTCATCAGGGAAATCATACTCGTCTCCGCCATGTGTTTTAACCTTGCTTTTTGATACCGAGCTGATGGCGTCCTTGTCATACTCGCCTTCGCCCTCTTTGGCCTCAATCATTACAACCTCATCGTCATCGTTGAGATATACGTCTACGCTGTAGTTTCTTCCGCCCTTGAATCTATTTATAAGAGTTGAGAGTGAGCTGTTGCTTCCGTCGATGGTAACGTCGATATCCTCGTCCTCGATATCATAATTTGTATTTTTGCTTCCTGATCTTACGACAATCTCGTCCTCATCTATGGAGTTGATTGTTCCGCTCTTCTTTGTTGTTGAAGTTTCGGAAGCGTCGCCCTCCGCCATAATGATGATTGTCGTGGCAACTCCGCCGCTGCATACAGCTACAACAGAATCACCCGTTGACACGTCAGAAAGGCTGGCCGACTTTCCGTCCGTACCGGTTACCGTAGTCGTGGCGTTGGCCGTGAAAGTCTCTTCCTTGCCGTTTACGGATACGGAAACGGAATATCCGCTGCCGGAGCTTGTCTTCTGCGTTACTTTGCCGGCGTACTGAACAACCTTGCCGGAAGGAGTTGAAGGAGTAGTCGTTCCGGAGCCGTTGCCGTCCTTAAGAGTATGATATGTCTTTGTAACGAGAACGGAAAGCTCCGCCCTGTTCATGTTTACTTTGGGATTGAAGTTGTTGTCGGCGTCTCCGACCATGATGTTAAGTCTGTTAAGAAGCTCAACATAGGGAACGGACGTGGAAGCGATCTGCGCCTTGTCGTTATATGTAAGCGTAGGATTTGAGGCGAGGCTGTATACCTTGCTTAAAGCCTTGCCGAATATAACGGCGATATCCTCACGTCTGGCGTTGTTCTGAACCGTGCTTGAAGCCATGAAAATAGAAATGTCGTTTCTTGAAAGTATGGAGTTCTCAAGGGCGTAAGCAACGGCGTTATATGCCCATGAAGGGATATTTTCCGCGGCCATGGTGCTCTGCCATTTGGAAACGACCGACTGGTTTACGGACGTTCCCGAATAGGAATTCATAAGTGCGTACATAAGCTGTACAGCCTCACAGTAAGTTACGTTGTTTTTGGGTTTGCATAAACGCTGGTCGTTTTCAATATATCCTGTTATAATGCCAAGCTCGTATGCTTCGTCAATGTACTGAGCCGCGCCGGGCCAGGGAACGGTATCTATATCGCTGAAAACGGAAGCGTATGCCGGTACTGAGCTTAAAGCCAAAGTGGCTGCCGATAACACGGCAATAATTGTTTTTTTCACACTGATTTCCTCCTTAATCGTCTTAAAAATATTATTAAAACGGCAGTTTTACAAACTGTCTTTAAAGAGAGTATAAAAAAGCACCCCATTCTTTTATACCCTGTATATATTTTAATAAAAATACATAAAATAATCAATAAGATTCACATTATTAAATAGTTAAAAAATTCTTACGATACACTTTTTTTCAAAACTTTTTGGCTGTTAAACACAGTCTTATTGAATTTTTGACATTTTTTATCTTTTTCGGCTCTATATATTTTTTCGATAACCGGTTATATATTATACCGATATATATTTACTTATTTCCGTTTTTATGGTATGATATGAACACTTTATGCGGATTTCGCGGCATAAAAAATAATCAGAAGCAAGGAGGACATCCCAATGCCTAAACTAAGCAACAGGACAGACACATTTTCGGAGTCCCTTATAAGAAAGATGACGAGAATATCCATCGAGTACGGCGCCATCAACCTTTCCCAGGGTTTCCCTGATTTCAACCCGCCGAAGGTCCTTATGGACAGAATGGCCGAAGTTGCCTATGAAAATTACCATCAGTACGCCATTACATGGGGTTCCCAGCATATGAGAGAGGCTCTTTCCAAAAAGCACGAGCATTTTTCAGGCAGAAGGCTTGACCCCGATAAAAATATACTTATAACCTGCGGCAGCACGGAAGCCATGATGTGCGCCATGATGACGGTTTGCAACGAAGGCGACAAGGTAATCGTATTTTCTCCCTTCTACGAGAATTACGGCGCGGACGCCATTCTTACGGGAGCCGATCCCATATATGTGCCTCTTAATCCTCCGGAGTTCACCTTTGACACGGACGTTCTTGAGGCCGCTTTCAAACAGCATCCGAAGGCCATCATCGTCTGCAACCCTTCCAATCCCAGCGGAAAGGTTTTCACCATTGACGAGCTTAAAATAATCGCCGATTTCGCCCAGAAATACGACACGTTCGTCATCACGGACGAAGTGTACGAGCATATCGTATACGAGCCCAATAAACACGTTTATTTCGCCAACCTTCCCGGGATGTTCGAGCGCACACTTACTTGCAGCTCCCTTTCAAAGACCTACTCCATCACCGGATGGCGTCTTGGATATGTCCTTGCCTGCGACGAGATAATAGACGTGGCTAAAAAGGTGCATGACTTCCTTACGGTCGGCGCGGCTCATCCTCTTATGGAAGCCGTTGTTCCCGCCCTTGAGCTTGGAGACGACTATTACAGGGATTTCCTTGGAGTATATCAGAGCAAAAAGGACATTTTTGTCAACGGACTTAAGGATCTTGGCCTCAGCTACAACGACCCCCAGGGAGCTTACTACGTTCTTGTGGACACTTCTGAGTTCGGAGTCAAGGATGACGTTAAGTTCTGCGAATGGCTGGCAAAGGAAGTAGGCGTCGCCGCCGTGCCCGGTTCCAGCTTCTTCCGCGAGGACATAAACAATTACATAAGATTCCATTTCGCCAAAAACGACGAAACACTTTACGAGGCGTTAAACAGACTTTCCACATTAAAGAAAAAGGCCGCCCTCGCGAAAAACATATTCTGAAACATACGGGTCTGAACAATATCAGGCCCTTTTTTCATTGTACTTATTGAAAAACAATATAAAATATGCTATAATTGTCCTACCAATTAAAGTGGAAATCAAATAAAGAGGAGATGACTGAAATGAGGATCAACGCAAATGAAACCGCCGTTCTTGTTGTCGATTATCAGGAGAAGCTGCTCCCTGCCATGAGCGGGCTTGAGGAACTTATGGACAATTCCAAAAAGCTGCTTAAGGGTCTTAAGGAGCTTGGAGTGCCCATGATCGTCACCGAGCAGTACAAAAAAGGTCTTGGCCCCACAGTGCCCGAGATAGCGGAATGTATAGGCGACGACTTCAAAGCCTATGAGAAGCTGACGTTCAGCGGAGTATGCACTGAGGAGATAAGCGACGCCATAAAGGCTCTCGGAAAGAAAAACATCCTTGTGTGCGGGGTCGAGGCTCATGTCTGCGTGCTGCAAAGCGTGATCGACCTTAAGGCACAGGGCTATAACGTGCTTCTTGTCGAGGACTGCGTAACGTCAAGAAAACAGGCCGACAAGGAAACTGCCGTAAAAAGAGCTATGGGCGAGGGAGCTTTTATAACAAGCGCCGAGGCCGTTCTTTTTGAGCTGCTCTACGCCGCAGGAACGCCCACGTTCAAAGTTATCTCAAAGATAGTAAAATAAAATTTTCCATACGGCTAAAATTAGGGCCATCCGAATCTTCGGATGGCCCAGCGTGTCGAAAAAGTCCTTTGGGACTTTTTCGAGTTTAAATTAAGGCAATA
>OGGQ01002487.1_pt1 | contig 19799 bp, 15 predicted proteins | sample 1571191 | NCBI WGS metagenome assembly OGGQ01 (sample SAMEA2582061, study PRJEB24529) | metagenome | biome: Human gut stool | place: China | collected 2011
ACAGTACTTGTTCCTTTGAATAGCCAAACTCCATAATTTGTTTCCTCCTTAAAAATCGGCAATAATTTTGTTATTATTCTAACAATTAACTATATGAGCAAAAACCGTGCCAACGATATTTTCCCATTGTTTTCACACTTTTTTGGGAAATTTCGCTGGTTTTTTGTCAGAAAAAATGTTAGAATACTTATAACTTTTTGTATTATAACACTTTTTCTAACAAAATGAAAGGGGTATTGACCCATGAAATTGACAAAAGAGCTGTTTTTTTCTTCCAATTTGATTCATCAGATACTGGATCACACAAATGATGGTATAAATGTGGTAGATACAGACGGAATTTTGGTTTATGTGAATAATATTTCCGCAAATTATGTGAATCAGAAACGAGAAAATATGATCGGCAGACACATTTCCCAGTTCTATCCTGCGGCAGTGCTGCTGACAGTGTTAGAAAATCATCGGCCCATTCTGGATAAAAAAATCCATCTGGTGCCCCCCAATAAATATGTTGTAAACTCCTATCCTATTTTTATGGATGGGGAATTCATGGGCGCCTACTCTGTCTTTCAGGATATTCAGGAAATCGACCAGCTCAACAGCAAGATCAAGCATCTGGAAATGCAGGTGAGTCTAACAAAACCCGAAGCCGATTTCCAGCACGTTGTCCATATGGGCACCATGCAGAACATCTACAAGCAGGCGAAAAAAATCGTAGGCTCTCTGGGTGGCCCCCGTCACTCTATCATTACTGGCGAATCGGGCACCGGCAAGACCATGCTGGCAAACCTCATTTATAATTACGCCAAACAAATCGGTGTCATTGGCAAAAACGCGCCGTTTATCGAAATCAACTGTGCCCAGTTCACCAATCCCGACATTGCCGCCATGGAAATTTTCGGTTCCGTGGAAGGCGCCTACACCGGTTCCAAAAAGAAAAAAGGGCTGTTCGAGCAGGCAAACGGCGGCATTCTTTTTCTGGATGAAGCCCACACCATCGAAAATTATCAAAATCTTCTATTAAAAGCCATTGAGTCCGGCAAAATCCGCCGCATTGGTGACACCAAGGAAATCGACATCAACGTCATTGTCATCGCCGCTTCCACCAAAAACCTCCACGAGGTATTCCTGCCTGAGCTGTACCAACGTCTTGCCCAGTACGAAATGCATCTGCCTGCTTTGCGGGAGCGTTCTTTGGCAGAAAAAGAAAATCTGTTCCGCCATTTTGTCATGCGGTATGAAAATGCCGTTTGGGAAGCAAGGCACATCCGCTACCATGTGATTTTCACGCCGGAAGCAAAACATGCCATCCTCAACGCCGTATATCCCAGAAATATCCGTCAGATGCGTGACGTCATCAATTACAGCATCGACGCCTCCTCCCCTTTGATTGAGGACATTGGCGAAAAAACGGAAATCACCACAGTGGTGGATATGGAGCATATCCCCTTTGAAGCCGCAGAACAGCCGGAAACAGCGGAAAACGGGGAACCTGCCGCTCCTGATGACAAAATCACCGACCAGATTGCCCAGTTCATTCAAGAGCAGAACGCCAGTGGTCTTGGCCCTCGAAAAATCGCCCGTCATCTGGAAGCCATGGGATTTCCCATTCCTTATTATAAAGTGGCTTATTTCCTGAAAAAAAGCGGCTCTGCCAAATAGGCAGAAAATGCGAGGAAAACAACATCCTTTTGATGTAAACTAAAGTTGTCATTGACAAAACAAACAAGGAGGAAACCACATGGACTGGATGGACAAATGGAACGAAGCCTTGGAAATGCTGGAAAAGAGCCTGACGGCAGAAATTTCTCTGGATGACATTGCCAGAACTGCCTGCTGTACAACCTTTCACTTTCAGCGTATGTTTTCCTATCTGGCAGATATGCCCCTTTCAGAATATATCCGCCGCCGGAAAATGACAAAAGCCGCTTTTGATTTGCAGAGAGGCGCAAAAGTCATTGATGTTGCGCTGAAATACGGATACCGTTCCCCAACGGCATTCACACGGGCATTCCAGAGCGTCCACGGCATCACACCATCTCAAGCCAAGGCAAAAGGCGCGCCCCTGAAGGCTTTTCCACCTATTCGGTTTCAAATGACCGTCAAAGGAGTGACTGCATTGGATTATCGTATCGAAGCAAAAGGCCCTCTGCGCATTGCAGGGATTTACACACCACTGGAAAAGGATATGGAGAAAAATTTTCAGACCGTACCTGCTTTCTGGCAAAAGGCTGTGGCAGACAATATCCTGCCGAAACTGACAGGCATCATGGAAATGCCTGCGGTGCTTGGGATTTCTGCCTGTCAGGAGGAAGAATGGAAATACTGGATTGGCGTCTGCACTTCCAAAGAAGCGGAACCGCCTTTGGAAATTCTGGAACTGCCGGCCGCTGCATGGGCAATCTTCCCCGGCACAGGCGCCATGCCAAAAGCATGTCAGGAATTGGAAAAACGGATTTTTACAGAATGGCTCCCCACTTCCGGCTACGAATACGGAAAAGGCGCAGATATAGAGGTCTACTATAACGCAGACCCTGCAAATTCTGTATTTGAAATCTGGGTTCCCGTTGTGAAAAAAGCTGAACACATTTAAGGAAACAAAAGGCATGAACCTTCTTTGACGAAAAAAGGCGCATGCCTTCTGTTTTTGTGGTCACAGGAAGGATTTTCCCGTTTTTTCTGGACTTTTTCAGCCTTTGCGTGATATAGTATCATAGAAAAACGGGATAGAATCCGCCTTTTGTGGGAAAACTATCTCAGGAAAAGGGAGATTTTGCAATGGAACTGCACGCCATAGAATATGAAGGCATTCCAATTGAATACGAACTCATCCGCAAAGACGTGAAGTATATCAACCTGCGCGTGAACAAACACGGACATGTGGTAGTGTCCGCCGCCAAACGGGTACCTTTTTCCGTCATCGAGGAATTTGTCCAGTCTAAAGCGCTCTGGATCATCAACCATCTGGCAGAAGTGGAAAAAATCCGCATGACACAGCCTACCAGCGCCATGTATGACGGCAAAACCCTGTATTATCTGGGGGAAGCCTATACCCTTCATATCGCACAGGGACTGCGGCAGATTCAGCGTTCTGACAACATCATCTATATGTCCACATTCCAGACAGATTCCGTAGGTCTGCGGTCTGAATATACGGAATGGCTCCGAGAGCAGGCGGCCGGGACATTTGCAAAACTGTTAGACGAAATCTACCCCAAGGTAAAAGACTATGGCATTCCCTATCCTAAAATTCAGGTGCGGAACATGCGGAGCATCTGGGGCAGCTGTACCGTAGAAACCCAAAGCATCCGCCTGAATCTCCAGCTGATGAAGGCAGATCCAGACTGCATCCGTCAGGTGATCTACCACGAATTGGCACATTTCCGCTTCGCTGACCACAGCAGACGGTTCTACGCCCTGCTGACAGAATGGATGCCCAACTGGAAGGAATGCAAAGAACGTCTGGAAACCATGTATAAAGACGGTGTATAAAACGCCCCACTTTTTTCAAAAAAATATTGACAAAGTCATCTATTCATGGTATATTATCAGTTGAAGTTCATATTGACGCGGAGTAGAGCAGTCCGGTAGCTCGTCGGGCTCATAACCCGGAGGTCGCAGGTTCAAATCCTGTCTCCGCAATTCTAGAAAAGCATCATGCAAAAGCATGGTGTTTTTTTATTTTAGAGCTGCGACCGACGGGTTCCCGGGGCTTTGGGTGCGACCGCTGCCGGTGGCAGATGAAGGGAGCAGCCAAAGGCGAAGAAACAGGGAGTCTGCTGACTGACCAGAGGGAGGGAGAGCAGACGACCATGTTTCAAGGTGGGTCTTCGCAGGTTCAAATCCTGTCTCCGCAATTCAAGAAAAAGACACCATACACGAAAGTGTGTGGTGTTTTTTTCTTGTTGTGAAGATGTCTCATGCAGAAGCTGGATTATGGGGGTCCCCTTACGCAAGCGTAAGGGGTAATCTTCAAATCCTGTCTCCGCAATTCAGAAAAAGCATCATGACAAGCAAATTCCCCTTAAGAAAACATTGATTTTCCGATTTCTTGATTTCTTAAGGGGAATTGCGACGGCTGTCTTCAGAAGAAAACAATCCTTTACTTTTTAGAATTTGGAATATTTTTGTTTTCTTGTGAAGCAGCCCCTGAAAGCATGGTGTTTTTTTCATTTTAGAGCTGCGACCGACGGGTTCCCGGGGCTTTGGGTGCGACCGCTGCCGGGGGCAGATGAAGGGAGCAGCCAAAGGCGAAGAAACAGGGAGTCTGCCGACTGACCAGAGGGAGGGAGAGCAGACGACCATGTTTCGAGAGGGTCTTCGCAGGTTCAAATCCTGTCTCCGCAATTCAGAAAAAGACACCCTACACGAAAGTGTGTGGTGTTTTTTTCTTGTTGTGTGGCTGTCACCTCCTCTGTTTTTTCCTTCCTATTATTTCCATCTCATTTTTTCTCTTTTTTTTCGGAACTTTCCTCTCTCCTCCCCCGTCTATTATTTGATACGCCCTAATCACAATTGTATTTTCCCTCCTTTTTCCTTATAATGGAGTCATACACAACCCCAATACAAAGGAGGAATACCATGAAACTGACTGTTTTAATGGACAATCATACAGAAATCGACGTTTACCATCTGGGGGAACCTGCCGTTTCTTACTGGCTGGAAGCAGACGGCAAACGCTTTTTATTCGATACAGGCTATTCTGACGCTTTTTTGAAAAATGCAAATGCCATGGGCATTGATCTGACCACAGCAGATGCCATTCTGCTCTCTCATGGGCATAATGATCACACCGGCGGTCTGCCTGACCTGCTGGCACTGCCTTTTTCCAAAAAGCCACGGCTCATTGCCCATCCCCATGCCCTGCTGCCCAAGCAGTGGAACGGCATGGACATCGGCAGTCCGCTGTCTATGAAAGAATTGCAGGAAAAAGCCGTACTGGAATTTACTGAAGCACCCCTTTGGCTCACAGATCACCTTGTTTTTCTGGGAGAAATCCCCCATACCGTAGATTTTGAGCCTGCTTACGCCATTGGCGAAACTATAGTGGACGGACAGACTGTTCCCGACATCATCGACGATGATACCGCACTGGCTTATGTGACAGACGCAGGCATTTACATCATCACCGGCTGTTCTCACGCCGGCATCTGCAACATCATACAGTATGCAAAAGCCGCCACAGGCAAGACAAAGGTACTGGGGCTTTTAGGCGGACTGCATCTAATGGAGGAAAACGAACGGAGCCAAAAAACCGTTGATTTTCTGGCAAAGGAACAGATTTCTGCACTGTATCCCTGCCACTGCACCGCCTTTCCTGTGCGAGCGGCACTTCACGCCGTTTCCCCCATACAGGAGGTTTCTGTTGGTATGACACTGGAATGGAAATAAGGAGGAAAAAACATGAACAAAGAATCTCTTTTTGCTGCCATTGACCAGCGTCAGGCAGAAATCATTTCTTGGGGCGACGCTTTTTTTGATTGTGCGGAGCTGGGTTTTCAGGAAGTGAAAACTGCTGCCGCCATCACATCTTTGTTAGATCAATGGAACATCCCTTATGAGTCCGGCATTGCCATGACAGGCATCCGTGTCACATTGGGCAGCGGTTCACCCCATATTGCCTTTGTCAGTGACATGGACGCCCTGCCCTGCAAAAGCAAAAACGGCACTGTCCATTCCTGTGGGCACAGCATCCAGACCACTTTGGCACTGGCACTGATTCGAGCACTGGCTGACTGTGGTCTTCCCGCAGAAAACAGCGGACGCATCAGCTTTTTCTTTACACCGGCAGAGGAATTTATTGACTTTGCTTTCCGCGACCAATGCATTGCTGAAGGCAAACTCCGTTACCGCTCCGGCAAACAGAATATGATTGCCGAAGGATATTTTGACGATGTGGACTGTGTGCTTTCTGCCCACGCCAACGGCGAAACAGAGTACCTGTTCGACATCAATTCCACATTGGCAGGCTTTCTGGCGAAAAAAGCCGTCTTTCTTGGAACAGCGTCCCACTCCGGCGCAGCGCCTCATCTGGGCAGAAACGCCCTTCACGGGGCAATCCTGACGCAAAATGCACTTTCATTCCTGAAAGACCGTTTTCCTGCTTCCGCCGGCTTACAGCTCCATCCTGTCATCACCGAAGGGGGCGGCACTGTCAACATCATTCCCGACAGAACAGTCATGGAAACTTATATCCGCGCCAATGACAACACCACCCTTTTTGCCGCAGAAGAACAGGTGGAACAGTGCATCCGTCACTGTGCCGCCGCTCTGGGATTAGGCTGCGAAACAGAAACCACACCGGGTTATCTGCCTTTGCGCCAATCTGTGGAAATGAATGAAATGGTGCTGGAAAACATGCTGCTTTTCTGCGAAGAAGATCAGATTTTAAGAAATGTGGTTTCCGGCGCATCCGGTGACATTGGGGATCTGGGATTTTTGCTGCCTGCGGTGCAGATGGGCTTTTCTGGCATCCAAGGACAGTTCCACAACGACAATTTCACCATTGCCGACAAAGAAAACTGCTATATCCGCACAGCCAAGGTTTTGGCAGGCACCCTCTTTGACCTGCTGCAAAAACCAATACACCAGCCTGCGGATTTTGCAGAAAAAAAAGAAAAATACCTGAAACAGTTGGAAAAAAAGCAAAATCTGGAAATCTTTACGGAATCTTGACACACTTTTTATAAAACTTAAAAAATTTGAAAAGGTTTTTCTATGCTTTCATGGTATAGTAATAGTAGGACAGCGTCCTACAAACGTCGTTGAACAGAATACAACTCGTTTACAATTTGTGAGAAAAAATAAAACATCTGAGATATTTCATATTTTTAAGAAGGAATGGGAGGTTTTAGATATGAAACGTTTCATTACACTGGCAACTACCGCCGCCCTTGTATTAGGCAGTACAAACGCTGTGGCTTTCGGCTCTGCTTTTGCGGACATCAATACAGTTCCCTGGCCTGGCGCCGCCACATTTATTGACGAAGCAGCTTCCTTAGGGCTCATGAGCGGCTACACGGAAAACGGCAAAAAATACTGCAAGCCCCGCAACAACGTAACTTACTGCGAGGCTACACAGCTCATGTACTCCATCATGAAAACTTATTACAAACAGGATGTTACAACGGATACCATCACCAAATGGAAACCCATTATGGATGCGTACAAAATCCCCTCTTGGGCATATAATGCTGTGGCATACGCTCTGGACAAAGGGATTCTGGTTACAAGCGACCTGACCAAATTTATGAGCGGCACTACACAGAAGAATGCCAACAGAGAAGATGTAGGCGTGATTTTCGGGAAAGCTCTGGGCAAAGTCTATACTGTAGATATGGATGCAAAACTTACCTTCAAGGATGCTGGCTCCATCTCCAAAGCTTCTGCTCCTTATCTGGATCTGCTCTATGACAAAAACATCATGGTTGGCGATGATTATGACAACTTCAATCCAAAAGTAAACATCAACCGCTCTGAAATGGCAGTCCTTTCCGTAAAGACATATAAACTGCTCACTGGCAGCGGCAGCATCGTTACCGAACCGGAAACACCCTCCAGCGGCTCCGTAACTGGCACCATTGTCAATGTTTCCGTACTGGAAAACGGCGACCTGTTCTGCGGCGTGAAAACAAGCACTGGCGTTGGTCTGAACCTTTTCGGTGAAAAAGGCACAGCGAAAGCATATTATGACGGCAAGGAAATCGAATTTTCCGAAATCGGCAACGGTGACAGCGTTACTTTGAGCTACGACGGTGACGATATCAAATCCATCACTGTCACAAAATCTGTCAACGGCATCGGCACCAAACAAACCTTTGAACTGGTAGACATGTCTTCCAACAAGATCACTGTCAAAGACGGCTCCAAAGAAAAAACATACACCATGACCGATGATGTGAAGGTATATCTGGATGACAAGTCCACCACTCCTTCCCGTATTTACAGCGCTCTGGACAACGGCGACGACTTTACCGTCACCATCTATCTCAACGCCGACAACGAGGTAACAAAACTCTATGCTGTTACCCAGAACGACAATCCAAAATCCGGTCTGCTGACAGATCTGGATGAAGATGAACTGACTATCAAGTCTAACGGAAAATCCTACGATTACGAAATAGATAGTGATGTAGATGTGGTGGATGAACTGACAGACTGCTCCTTCAGCGATCTGGAAGACACTTATGATGATACAGACTATTATGTAACACTGACCACAGACAGCAAAAATGTCGTTACCAAAATCACTGTCAACTATGCAGAAGATGAGGAAAACGGTATCCTGACGGATATGACTTCCCGTAAACTGACCATTGAAGCACAGGGTGACACCTATACCTATGATTATGATACAGATGTGGATGTTACCGTAGACGGCAAGAGCAAAGATATTGACTACCTGAAGGATAACTATGAAGAAACCTCTTACCGTGTTTCCCTGACACTGAACAAATACGATGAAATCACTGACATCATTGCCATTGAGGAATCCATGGGCGAATCCAAAGGCATCATCAAAAAGATCAGCAGCGACGAAATCGAAATCGAAGACAAAGACGGCAAAACCTATACATATGAACTTCTGGAAGATACAGATGACATCGACGTTACCCTCAACGGCAGCTCTTCCGATTTTGATGAACTGAAGGATCAGTATAAGAAATATGATTACGAAGCAGAGCTTTCCTTCAAAAACAAACAGGTTTCCAAGATTGTCGCAGTCAATACAGAAGCCGATGAAGGGGAACTGCGCAAACTGAATGAAGATGAAATCACCATCCGTGTGGATGGCAGCAACTTCACATACGATTTGGACGATGATGTGGAAGTCACACTGGAAGGTGATGATTATACCCTTTCCAAACTCATCGACGACTTCAGAGATTACGAAAACTTTGATGTAAAACTGAAATTCAACAGTTCTAAGACCAAAGTAACGGAAATCGAAGCAGACTACGCTTCCGGCGAACGGGAAGTGGAAGGCGATTTGACTGATATCGGCTCCGACTGGATCGAAGTGGATGATGAAGAATACGACCTTTCCAGCGATTTCGACAAAGAAGATGACATCAGAGGCGATGTAGACGATTACGACGAACTGCGGGATCGTTTCGATGATGACGACGAAAGCTTTATCATCGAACTGACACTGGACAGCAGAGGTGAAGTCATCAGCATTTACGCAGATAGAGATTAATCCGCCTTTCTTAAAATATGATTTGTAGACCTGCCCTTTTTCAGGCTGCTTCATAAGGCACATATAGCTGGAATCCTTGCGATACAAAGGATTCCAGCTATTTTATTTTTATGGGTGCTTTTTATTCAAAAACAACGGCTTTCAGAAAATGAAGAAACGTCAAAGCAACTTCCCCTTAAGAAAACATCGATTTTCCCTTTCCTTGTTTTCTTATGAAGCTGCCCTAAGGGATATTTTCTTTTTCGTCATTTCTATAAAAACAAATGTCTTTTTATTCAGCTTTACCAATGGCAAGCGCTTTTTTTCCAAAAAAATGAAAGAGTATTACCAATTTACTTTAGTCTGATAACGTGATAAAATGATAAAGAATTCAGCGATGAAACATTTTAGGGAAAAATCAATAGAAAAAGGAGAGATTGGAGTATGAAAAAATATCTTGCTTTGTTTTTGACCATGGCAATGTCCGTTGGTGTGCTGGCTGGCTGCGGCGGCGGCAGTGAAGAACCTGCTGCAACTGACGGCGCGGAAACTGCGGAACGCACCACATTTACTGTAGGCTTTGACGCAGAATATCCCCCTTACGGCTTCAAGAACGACGCTGGCGAATACGTTGGCTTCGACCTGGATCTGGCTCAGGAAGTTTGTGACCGCAACGGCTGGGAACTGATCAAACAGCCCATTGACTGGAGCTCTAAAGACATGGAACTGAACAGCGGCACTGTAGACTGTCTGTGGAACGGCTTCACTATGACAGGCAGAGAAAGCGAATATACTTTCTCCGAACCTTATGTTGACAACAGCATCGTATTTGTTGTTCGTCAGGATTCCGACATCCAGACAAAAGAAGATCTGGCTGGCAAAACCGTTATCACACAGGCTGGTTCTTCTGCTCTGACAGCACTGACCAATGAAGAAGACAACGAAGAAAATCTGGCTCTGACAGCAACCTTCGCTTCTCTGGAACAGACACCCGATTACAACAGCGCATTTATGAGTCTGGAAACAGGCGCCGTTGATGCCATTGCCGTTGACATCGGTGTTGCACAGTATCAGCTGACCAACCACAGCGACAAATTCCGTCAGCTGGAAGAACCTCTGTCCACAGAACAGTATGCCATCGCCTTCAAGCTGGGCAATGAAGAACTGAGAGATCAGGTACAGGCTACACTGGATGAAATGGTGGAAGACGGCACATTTGATGCAATCGCAGCAAATTATGCAGATTACAATCTGGATCAGATGGTTTGCCTTGGCAAAGAATAATCAAATATGATACAATACAAGGGCGTGCGGACAATGGTTCGCACGCTTCTTCCCTGTTTATGACACTGCCTTTCCTTTGGAATCTTTTGTCCGTACAGGGAGGCTGACATAAAGAAATGGGACGCCTGTTTCCTTATGTGAGCGTAAAACGCCAAAACAAAGAAAGGACGAAACAATTTTATGGATGCACAAACCCTTATGAACATCACACAACAACTGGCTGTGGGACTTCTGGATTCCTGCAAAATCTTTTTCCTGACACTGTTATTTTCCATGCCTCTGGGGCTTTTGGTCACCTTCGGACGCATGTCTAAATGGGCGCCTCTGAAGTTTCTGGCTTCCAAAAATTTGGTGGAAAAACTGAAACTGGCACAATCCGCAGAAGGCAAGGCAGCAAACCTGCCTCTGGGCACACGGTTTGCAGGGGGCTTTTTCTTCTTCAAGCCCATCCAGTGGATCATCAAAGTATTCATCGCCATCCTGCGCGGCACTCCCCTGATGTTGCAGCTGTTCGCCGTATACTACGGCCCTTACTATCTGTTCGGCATTCCCATCACCAATGAATACCGTTTCACCGCGGTCATCATTGCCTTCTCCATCAACTATGCCGCTTACTTTGCGGAAATCTACCGCTCTGGCATTGAGTCCATTCCTGTGGGACAATATGAAGCAGCCACTGTTCTGGGTTACAACAAAGTCCAGACCTTCCTGCGGATCATCTTCCCCCAGATGTGCAAACGGATCATGCCCCCTGTGACAAACGAAACCATTACACTGGTCAAAGATACATCCTTTGCCTTCGTTATTTCCTATCCGGAAATGTTCACCATCGCAAAGCAGATCTCTGCGGCAAAAACCACCATCATGCCTCTGATCATCGCTGGTGTGTTCTACTTCATCTTTAACGGCGTCGTTGCCTTTGTGATGGATAAGATCGAAAAGAAAATGAATTATTATCGTTAAGGAGGCAGCCATGAAAATACTGGAAATCAATCATTGCAATAAAAAATTCGGGGACAACGAAGTCCTCAAGGACATCTCCCTTTCTGTAGAAGAAGGTCAGGTGGTAAGCATCATCGGGCCTTCCGGCTCCGGCAAATCCACACTGCTGCGCTGTGCCACCCTGCTGGAAACCATGGACGGCGGCGACCTGATCTACTTGGGAGACTACACAGCAAAAGCTGACGAAACAGGCAAAGCCGTTTACGGCACCAAAGCCGATCTGCAAAAGGCAAGACAACACTTCGGTCTGGTATTCCAGAACTTCAACCTGTTTCCTCATTACTCCGTACTGAAAAATATCACAGAACCCCCTATCCTCATTGGCAAACGCCCCAAAGACGAGGTTTATGCCGAAGCAAGAGAACTGCTGCGGAAAATGGGTCTGGCAGATAAAGAAGATGCTTATCCTTACCAGCTTTCCGGCGGTCAGCAGCAGCGTGTATCCATTGCCCGTGCGTTGGCAATGAAACCGAAAATTCTGTTCTTCGACGAACCCACTTCCGCCCTTGACCCAGAGCTGACAGGGGAAATTTTGCAGGTCATCAAAGAACTGGCAGCGGAACACATGACCATGGTCATCGTTACCCATGAAATGAGTTTTGCCCGTGACGTGTCCGACCACATCATTTTCATGGACGGCGGCGTCATCGTGGAAGAAGGGGAACCCAAAGAACTCATCAACAACCCCAAACAGGAACGTACCAAAGCATTCCTGAGCCGCTTCCAAGCATAAGGAGGCTGTTATGGAACTCCAATTTGTGAAAGTAAGTCCAAATGAAAATATGACACTGCTCATCAAAAGCCCTGTGCCCAGAAATCAGCATCTGGCAGTGGCAAAGGCTCTCATTTCCTACGGCAGTGTTTATGCAGAACAGGCAGGATACATGGAGGAGCCGGAAAACAAAGGCGCCTGTGCCCGTCTGCAAATGATGGCAGGAGAATTCTGCGGCAATGCCACCCTTTCTCTGGGGGCATATCTGTTCTCCAAAGAGCATCCTGAAACAGGCGCGGAAAAAAACTTCCTCTTGGAAGTATCCGGCGCAGACAGACTCATTGACTGCCACATGAAAAAAGAAGCTGACGGCTATCTGGGGCAGCTTTCCATGCCCCTTCCTACAAAGATTGTCACAGAAACCTATGTGCTGGACGGCGTTTCTTATGAACTGGAAACGGTCTATCTGCCGGGCATCACCCACATCATCGTTCCCAAGGCGCTTTGGGGCGAAAAGGCACGGGAAAAGGCGGAACAAGCGGCAGCAGCATGGGAAAACCAGATTTCTGAAGAAGCCTTTGGCATCCTGCTCTTTGACGAAAGGGAAATGATGCTGGAACCTCTGGTATGCGTGAAAAACGCTTCTCTTGTATGGGAAAGAGGCTGCGGCAGCGGCACAACAGCCCTTGGTGCGGCTTTGGCAACCAAAAAACAAGATTCTCTTTCTCTGGGGCTGAAACAGCCCGGCGGCGTTATGTGCATCGACGCTGACTGGAAAGATGGATGCCTGCAATCTCTGACTTTGACTGTCCATGTAAAGATTGTGGCAACAGGCACAGCTTTTCTGGAATCTTTCTGAAAAAAACATAAAGAAATAAGAAAAACCGGAAATCCATGACAAATATGGATTTCCGGTTTTTTAGGTGTTGGGAAAAATCATAAAATCTTCCCTTGATTAGGGATTAGGGCCCTGCTGCACCAGTAGCACCTGTAGGCCCTGTTTCACCGGTGGCGCCTGTTGCACCCGTAGGGCCTGTGGGGCCAGTTTCACCCGTTGCGCCTGTTGCTCCGCTTTCGCCGGTAGCTCCTGTTGCTCCGCTTGCACCAGTAGGGCCTGTGGCTCCTGTAGGACCACTTTCACCTGTAGGGCCTGTGGCTCCTGTTGCGCCGCTTTCGCCTGTTGCGCCTGTAGCGCCCGTTTCACCGGTGGCTCCTGTTGCGCCTGTCGGCCCTGTGATACTCAGACCAGTTACGCCGGTAGGGCCGGTAGGGCCTGTGATACCAATGCCTGTTGCACCTGTAGCCCCAGTTGCACCCGTTGCACCTGTTGCACCTGTAGCCCCAGTTGCACCCGTTGCACCTGTAGGGCCTGTAATACCGCCGCCTGCTCCTGTTGCGCCTGTGGGGCCGGTTGCTCCCGTAGGACCTGTTGCGCCAGTAATGCCTGCCGCACCTGTCATGCCGGTGGCACCTGTTACGCCCGGGGCACCTGTAGGACCCGTAGGTCCAGTCACGCCAGTGATGACCACCACATAACATCCGGGCCAACATTCCGGTAAACAACCAGGATTGCAGGGATTACAGGAATTACAGTCAGGATGCCACGGACTACAGTCAGGACGACAGCGGTTTTGTTTCTGGCTGCCGCAGGAATGACCGGTATATCCATGCTGTCCGCTTGTGTAACAGCCGTTGTTCCCTGTATTCCTGGGCATAGGCTCACAGCCGAATCCGCCGTACCAGCCGCTGCCGTGGCGCCCGTTTCCATCGGGATTTCGATACATACGCATTCCCCTCTTTTCCTTTTCGATTCTGTGTTCATTTTATATTATGTACGCCGCCTAAAATTGTGCCCTTTTTCTCCTGATGCAAAACCTGCGAAAAAACAGCCGGAACCTTTGGATTCCGACTGTCTTATGTTTATCTGGATGAAGGGAAAAACTTCCTGCATCCTTTTTTATGCTTCTGTTGTTTCTTCCGGTTTTCTTTCCAGAATTTCCATGAATTCCTCACCAGTGATGGTTTCTTTTTCCAGCAGATAAGCAGAAATTTCGTCCAGCTTTTCTTTATGGCTGCTGATGATGTCATAAGCCTTGTCATGGGCTTCTTTTACCATGGCAATAACCGCCGCATCAATACGGGTTGCTGTTTCATTGGAGCAAGCCAATGTGGTATCACCGCCCAAATACTGGTTATTGATGGTCTCCAATGCCACCATGCCAAACTCGTCACTCATGCCGTAACGGGTAATCATAGCCCTTGCCATACGGGTTGCCTGCTCGATGTCGTTGGACGCCCCGGTGGTGATGGAGTTGAACTGGATTTCTTCTGCTACACGACCGCCAGTGAGTGTGGCAATCTTATTGAAGGCTTCTTCCTTATTCATGAGGAATTTTTCGCCCTCATCAATCTGGAGAGTATAACCCAAGGCGCCGGAAGTTCTGGGAATAATGGTGATTTTATGAACAGGTGCGGAATTTTTCTGCAAAGCCACTACCAGCGCATGCCCAACTTCGTGATATGCAATGATGGCTTTTTCTTCTTTGGAAATAACTGCGCCTTTCCGCTGATAACCTGCCAGAATCACTTCTACACTTTCTTCCAAGTCTGTCTGGCTCACTTTATCCCGACCCATACGCACGGCACGGAGAGCGCCTTCGTTGATGATATTGGCAAGTTCCGCACCGGAAGCGCCGCTGGTTGCTCTTGCCACTGCGCTAAAGTCGATATTATCTTCCATTTTGATTTTTGCCGCGTGAACTTTCAAAATGGCTTCGCGTCCCTGCAAGTCAGGCAGTTCCACAGGGATTCTTCTGTCGAAACGACCGGGACGCAGGAGGGCTTTGTCCAGTGTTTCGGGACGGTTGGTGGCTGCCAGAATAACAACGCCTTTTGTAGCATCGAAACCGTCCATTTCGGTCAGCAGCTGGTTCAGAGTCTGCTCTCTTTCATCGTTGCCGCCCATGCCGCCCCCGTCACGTTTTTTCCCAATGGTATCAATTTCGTCGATGAACACGATACAAGGAGCTTTTTCTCCTGCCTGTTTGAACAGGTCACGGACTTTTGCCGCACCCATACCAACGAACATTTCCACAAATTCAGAACCGGAGATAGAGAAGAAAGGTACGTTTGCTTCCCCGGCTACTGCCTGTGCCAGCAGAGTTTTACCAGTCCCCGGAGGGCCCACCAGCAGGGCGCCTTTTGGCATCTTTGCACCTACGCTGGTGTATTTTGCAGGGTTATTCAAAAAGTCCACGATTTCCGTCAAAGCCTCTTTGGCCTCGTCCTGTCCCGCAACGTCTTTAAACGTCTTACCCGTCTGTGCTTTCACATAAATCTTCGCATTGGACTTGCCAAAAGCCATGGCATTGCCGCCAAAACCGCCTTTTTTCATCATTCTTCCAATAACCAGCCGCCAGAACAGGAAAAACAGCAGGAACATGATAAGAGAACTCATCCATGGTGAAACTTCCTTGGGCTCAATGGCGGAGAAGTTTGCCCCTGCCGCATACAAACGGTCTACCAGCATATTATCCTGCATCCGCACAGTGCAGTAGAGCATTTCATGCTGCTGCTGACCGGGGAAAATCATTGTCTGCTGTTCCTCATTAGTATCTTCCTTCAGGGAATAATAGATCACATCCTCATTGACCTGTACCTGATCGATATTCTTTGCTTCCAATTCGTCCAAAAATACATTGTAACTTACTTCCTGCACCGTGTTGCTTGCAAACATGGGCAGTACCAGCCAGTTGATGACAAACATCACTGCCAGAGCAATGAGCCAGTAATAAATCAACGGCTTCTTCTGGTTTTCCATATACATTCACTCGCCTTTCTGGGTCTCGTATGTAAGCATATCCACTTGCAGATTTGCTTTCATCTTTTCCAATATTTCCAAAAAAAATGCAATCTCAGCTTCTGACAATCCCTGCAGGGCAATCTTTTCCATGCGTGCCACTGCCACTTCCACCTCCTGATGAAGGCTTTTTGCCTGAGAAGTCAAAATGATACGTTTCAGTCTGGCATCTTCTGCCACTGGAAGGCGCTGGATGAGGCCTTTTTTCTCCATACCCTTAAGTATCCCTGTGACCGTAGAACGGCGCACATGAAATTCTGCCTCCAGATCCCGCTGGAACACATTCTGCTCTTGATGCTGATAGAGATACTCCAATATGAACAACTGCATCCCTGTCAGATTTGCCGCCTCCACACATCCTGTACAGGCGTTGGCACTGTGCCGCATGAGATTGGACACCATTTTCCATTCCAGACAAAAGGAAAATTTCGACTGCATCCTGTCACCTCCAAAAAAATGTTAGGGTACTAACTGTATCTTTCCCTAACAGTATAGCACCCTTTCTTCCACTGTATGTGAATAAATTGTAAACAATTTATGAATTTATCAATCTTTTGACCGCTGGATATCTGCCCCCAAATTCCGCAGCTTTTCCTCAATGCGGTCATAGCCCCGTTCAATGTGATAAATGTCGCTGATTTCCGTTTCTCCTCTGGCTGCCAGTGCTGACAGAATCAGAGCCGCCCCTGCCCGCAGATCTGTGGCACGGACGCTGGTTCCCGTGAGACTGTCCACACCTTCAATGATGGCGGAACGGCTGTCTATTTTAATATCCGCACCCATGCGCTGCAATTCTGCCGCATGCATGAACCGATTTTCAAATACCGTTTCTGTGATAACGCTGGTTCCCTTGGTAACAGCCGCCAAACTCATGAACAACGCCTGCATATCTGTGGGAAAACCGGGATAGGGCATGGTTTTCAGCTGTATGGGACGAAGTTTGCCCTTCCGGTACACCCGCAGTCCCGATGGAGTCACCTCTGTTTTGGCATTACATTCTGTCAGCTTTGCGATGACAGGTGTCAAATGCTCCTGACGTACCTGTTCCAATAAAATATCTCCGCCAGTGATGGCTGCCGCCGTCATAAATGTCCCTGCCTCTATGCGGTCGGAAATGACGTTGTGTGTGGCACCATGCAGTCGTTTCTGTCCTTGAATGACAATAGTATCTGTGCCGTCTCCAGTAATTTCCGCCCCCATTTTCCGCAAAAAATCAGCCAGATCACATATTTCTGGTTCTGCCGCCGCATTCTCTATGGTGGTAGTGCCCTTTGCCAGCGTTGCCGCCATCATAATATTTTCCGTTGCCCCCACACTGGGAAAATCCAGATAGACCCGTTTGCCACGCAAGCCGTTTTTTGCCGAAAGCTCCACCACCCCATGTTCCAGCTTATGGACTGCTCCCATAATGGAAAATCCTTTCAAATGCAGATCCACCGGCCTGCTGCCAATGGGACAGCCGCCGGGCAAAGGCAGCGCCGCCTGATGACATCTTGCCAGCAAGGGACCTGCTGCCAGAAAAGATGCACGCATGGCACAGGCAGTTTTCTCCTCCGCCTTCTGGTTGGATAATGTTTCGCTGCGAACCTCCATCGTTTCCTTCTGGGCATCATAAGTGGTTTTTGCGCCAAATTCTTCCAATAATTCCGCCATTTCCATGACGTCTGTCAGTGGGGGGACGTTTGTAATGACACAGGGTTCTTCTGTGAGCAGACAGGCTGCCAGTATGGGTAAAACGGCATTTTTCGCGCCGCTGATCCGCACCGTGCCGTGAAGGGCTTCGCTTTGCCGTACAATAAATTTTTCCATGGTTTTGACCTCGTTTTTTCAGAAATTTGTGTTTTTAGTATGCCCATGGAACACATTCACAGTCTGAAAAAACAAGGGAAAAAACGCAATTTTTTGTCAGAAAAATAGGGCTTTACATCCCGAAAAAATCCGTGTATAATTAACCATGAACTTTGCGGATGTAGTTCATTGGTAGAATGAAAGCTTCCCAAGCTTTAGAGGCGGGTTCGATTCCCGTCATCCGCTTTTTTGACCTGTTGGCAATGCCAGCAGGTTTTTTTGTTGTTTTTTTGAAAAAAATTCCTTTTTTATGAAACCTTTCTTTTTTCCTTCCGTCAAACAAAACAGAAAACATCGGAAACAGCATAAATCAAAAAAACGCGACAACAAAAGGAGGTTGCTTGTTATGAAACGAAATGTCATTACAGCTTTGTCATTAACCGCAGTTCTGCTTTGCAGTACCACAACAGCATTTGCCCAAGAAACACAGGTACCTATTTCTGAGAACCCTTCCGCAGAGGCACCCATTCCCGCTCTGCCGGAACGGTATCTGGCCTACGGCAGAATCACTGACATCCGCAAAGAAAACGGCGTCATCAAATCCATCACAGCTGAAGATGTGCAGGATCAGACAGTCATTTATATCGTATCAGAAGATACCCTGTGTCTGGACAGCGGCAAAGGCACCCAGATGGACATGAATGATCTGAAAGTTGGCGACGGCGTATACTTCTATCATAGTCCTGCCATGACCATGAGCATTCCTCCACAGACCTCTGTGGAAGCTATTGTAGCCAATATGCCTATGGACGTAGCTTGTGCCCGTTTCCACACCGTAGAGGCGGTAGAAAACACACAGAACGGCATCCGCATTACCACCGATCAAGGCGGACTGTATATCACTGTCGCAAAGGATGCCACAGCAACATCCTATGCAGACAACAGCGCTTTTGATCTGGCTGATCTGAAGGAAGGCGACCGGATTTTCACATGGTATGATGTTGTAGCAGAAAGTTACCCCGCTCAGGCTGGCGTAAATCGTCTGACAGTGGTTCCTGCTGTGGAAGATACAGAAACAGCAGCATCCCCTGCGAAAATTTCCTACAGCAAGTCCGAAATGACCACCAAAGACGACGTGACCTGCGTACCTCTGCGTGAAACAGCTGACGCATTGGGCTTGACCCTCACATGGGATCGTGACAGCCGTACAGCCACACTGGAAAGTGACACACGCGCCATGGATCTGACAGAAGGCAAAGACCTGTATGTATCTACCTCAGCCATTCCCGGTGCCGTTGGCATGACTTCTCCCGGCACATTAGGCGTTGCGCCTTATATCGCTGATGATGGCGCTATGTATGTACCTGCGGAAGCCTTTGAATGGCTGGTAGGCTACGATGTAACAGAAGACAACACTACCGTAACCATCGCTGCGGAAAAATAAAAATCATCCTACTTAAATAAAAACAGCTGGAATCTTTCAAACAAAAAAAGATTCCAGCTGTTTTTGTTTTCTTATAAATCAAAATTTCATACAAAAAAATCACAGATACAAAAAAAGAAGCGCAACTTATGTTTGACGCTTCTTTTTTACCCTCTCCCGAAATAGAAAAGCGCGAGACGAGATTCGAACTCGCGACCCTCGCCTTGGCAAGGCGATGCTCTACCACTGAGCCACTCGCGCATAAAAAAATGAGTCACTCGGGACTCGAACCCGAGACACCTGGATTAAAAGTCCAGTGCTCTACCAACTGAGCTAGTGACCCATAAATTCCGGCGACCATCTACTCTCCCAGGCAGCTTCCCACCAAGTACCATCGACCGCTCAGGTCTTAACCGTCGTGTTCGGAATGGGAACGGGTGTGTCCCCCGAGCGCATCATCACCGGAAATAATTTGGACAATGCCTGTCCATAAAAAAGTGGGAGTTACAGGGCTCGAACCTGTGACCCTCTGCTTGTAAGGCAGATGCTCTCC
>OGGQ01002493.1_pt1 | contig 19761 bp, 7 predicted proteins | sample 1571191 | NCBI WGS metagenome assembly OGGQ01 (sample SAMEA2582061, study PRJEB24529) | metagenome | biome: Human gut stool | place: China | collected 2011
ACGGAAGCGTAGTACAAAGCCGCTGGGAAGATGCAAACAACCAAAAATGGAAAGTCATCAGAGATGTGAGAGGCAACTATTACATACAGAATGTAGAGAGCAGCAAGAGCATAAGTTTTGGAAATGGAAGCATACAAGGAACAGTGTACAACCAGAATGCTTCCCAACAACTGCAGCTGGAAAAAAGAGACGAAGTATTTACCAATGTCAGCGTAGCAGTGGTGGAAGACGGAACATACCAAATTCAGTCATCCCTGACAGGAAAAAATCTGGGAGTAGAAAATAACAGTTGGTTAAATGGTGCTTCTATTTTACAAATGACATCTGCTGATGAAAACAATCAAAAATGGCATTTAGAAAATAGTAAAGATGGTAAAGTACGTTTGGTTTCTGTTTCATCCAGAAAAGTGCTGGATTTAGATGTAGCAAGTGGTAAGTATGTACAGTGGAAAGATGCTGTTAATACAAATCAAAGATGGTATATTGAGCAAATAGGTGACAATTACTATATACGTAACCATTCCAATAATTCCGCTATGGGTATCCGTGATAATTCTATGGAAGATGGCGATTACGTTGTAAGCATGGATTTCCATGCAAATGCAGACAATCAAAAATGGGAGTTTATAGAAACGGAAATTTCTGATACACCAATTGCTCCTGATTTTGAAATTTTGTCTAGTTTAGGCGATTCATTTGAAATGTGCCAAACAACAATATTAACTGCTGATAATACGTACACAGGTAATCTGACATATGAATTCAGTATGGATTACAATGGCAGACATATTATTTTGCAAAATGATGGCACTGCCGACACCTATCGCTGGACTCCTATTGAACCTGGAACATATACAATCAATGTTACTGTAAAAATGGATTCACAAGTATATGATACTATCTCTAAAACCATTCAGGTTGTCTCAAATGGAAAAAATGTATTAACGGGTATTGATGTATCCGAACATCAGGAAAATATTAATTGGAGTACAGTGAAAGCCAGTGGTATTCAGTATGCAATGATACGTTCAGGCTATGGACGTGAGATTTCGCAAATTGATGATTATTTTGAGCAAAATTATGCAGGTGCTGTAGCAAATGATATTCCGGTTGGTATTTATTATTATAGCTATGCAGATTCCCCTGAGGATGCAGTAAGAGAGGCACGGGTTTGTTTACAGATATTGAATGGAAGACCTGTAACCTTACCGGTTGCTTATGATATTGAAGATGAGTCTCAAAACGGGATGACCAGAGAAATGCTGACAGACGTTGCAATCGCATTTTGTGATGAGATAAAAGCAGCGGGTTATCAGCCTATGATTTATTGTAACCCCAATTTTATTAAGAGTCGTTTGGATATGGTTCGTTTAAGAGAAAAGGGATATGATGTTTGGATTGCGAGTTATGGTGTTTCAGATTATCAATTTCCTTATCCTGTGAAAATGTGGCAATACACGTCAGAAGGAAGTGTACCGGGTATTAATGGCAACGTGGACATGAACAATTGGTACGTAGGAGAAGAATATTACGGCGGTGCATCTCTTCCGGATGGACCAAAAGGTCGTTGCACTGGTGACAATGTAAATATTCGTTCCGCTCCTACTTTTGGCGATAATGTATTGTATCCTGCATTTACCGGATATACCTTTACTGTATTAGAAAAACAAGGTGTGTGGTACCACGTAGCATTTGGTGGTAATCGATATGGTTGGATACATCAAGATTATGTAGAATTGATTTAAAAATATCATAATTTCGCGAAAAAGATATGGCTAGACTGCTATATCTTTTTTCTTTTTACTTGGAAAGTCATTACATCCGGAAATATACAGTAGTTTTATTTGATACAAATTTTTGTATTTTTAATACAACTTATGGAAATTTTTTTGGTTATATGTTATCCTAATATTTAACATATAAAGTAAATTGCTTAAAACATAACCACAACTGGTTTGGTTATGTTTCGGCGTGCTTTTATGTATTTGGATAATTAGATGATATTATTATAACATGCTTGTGGGTTTTTACCCCAAAAATCAATATCGGTTGAGGAGCTGTTGAAAACATCTGATTATCTGTTTAAGTCAAAAGGGAGTCTATTTTAAGAAGGGAGAATGACATGAAAAAATTGAATGTACGTTCAAAACAAGTTGTGGCGATGGTGTTATTTTTTGTTATGACCATTACTGCCATACAACTGCCAAGTTTTGCTGCAATTAACAGCCTGGATGGAAATACCATTCCTGCACTGCAGGCGAATGTTGCGGCTGGTGAGGTAGAAACAGGTACACAGGTTGCATTAACTTGCAGCAATCCTGATGCTGTTATTTATTATACGGAAGATGGAAGCGAGCCCAGTGCGACCAGTACCAAATATTCGGCACCAATTACCATTTATCAAGATACAACAATAAAAGCTGTATCCATTGTAAATGGTGAAAAAATCCAAACATTTGAAGCAGCTTATTCTGTGAAAATACCGGAGGCGGTGTATACGCCTCCTGCTAATAAAGAAGCGACTGCCACAGTAGATTTAACGGATAAAACCGACCACTTTGAAATGGTACTTACACCGTCGGTGCAAGATAGCGTTGCTGCGGGTCAAATTGTAGATTATGTGGCAAGCTTTCAAATGAAAAACGGAGTAAAGTCTCACGATTTAGGTTTATCTGAAGAAGGAAGTGAAGTTTGGCCGGATTTTGCAATTCAAAATGTGAAGTATGTGTTCACATTACCGGAAGGTATGGAGGTCACAACATTACCTCATGATGCAGACACGTACTCATATAATCAGGCCACCAGAGAATTAACCTTAAATTTTGATGATTTTACAAATAACAATCTTGATAAAGCATTAAGTCTCAGTTTTAGTGCTAAAATGCCGGATAAGCAAACGGTTCCGGGGGAATACCAAATTACCGGTAAGTTGTATCAAGGTGTAAAAGAGTTAATTCCATTGGATACCTTAACATTTGAAGTAACAGCAAGTACCAATTGGGAATATATTGCTGTTGCAGATAATATTCAGTGTGAAGTAACAAATCCGGACCAATCCGTATTTCATGGGCAAGAGTCCCAAGCATTAAAATATCAATTCAAATCGACAGATAAGGCAAATGGAAATTTGAACACAAAAGTGTTTTATACTAAATTTTCAATACAAACCGGAACAGGTTTGGAATTTGTTTCCGGAATGCCTGGCTCAGAATTGGTAGATTTAGCGTTTGCTTCTAACTTATCTCCGGATGACCAGGATATTACTTATACAGTTTCTAAAAAAGGTTCAGGAAAACTGGAGGTAGAATTAACCGTAAAGTCAAAAAGCGGACAAAATGTGACACAAGTGGATGCAACTGTTATCCCTAAAAATATTAATGTAAGCGGATTAAGCGATAATAATTCTTCTCCAATCACGGTAGCCTTTGATTCTGTAAAAGTAACTCCCTCTGTACCGGATGATGCATCTGAAATAGACATTACAGAACAATTTGCAGGCTCGAATTTAAAAATGGCAATTGTCAGAAAAAACAATCCGGATCAAGGTCCGTATGTTGAATCTGCTGTACAAGACGGTGATTTGTATTTTTCCGTTACGCAGCTTACCAGTTATCAGCAAGTAACACCAGGTCAACAAGTTAACTATAAGTTGTTTTATAAAAGTAATATGAGTGAACGTAAAGTGTTAAAGAACGTGAAAGTTCGCATTTATGTTCCTGCCGACCAGAATATTACAGTTAAGGTTGGAGATTATCAATATTTAACAACAAAGGTAGAAAGCACACCCATTCCGGTGGAAGGTGGCAAAGATAACGCCGGAAATAAAAGTTTTCAGTATATTGATGTAACAATTCCCGAAATATACAGCGATGGTTTGGACTCTGTTGGTCGCGAGATGACATTTGGATTGTTGTGGCCTGAAGGTGCGACCAGTTCACGCGGAGAAACACCAATTCGTGTGGAAGTCCTTCAAAAAGATTTATCGCCTGATTCAGAGGAATACCATGATGTAACAGATATTTCAAAAGTTACTTCAACCAATATTCCTAAAATTGAAACAAAATTTGATTGGAAACCGGCTACTCTCTATACAAGTAATACGGGTACAAATAATACGATTGTTGTTCCAAACGGTAACTTTAATACATATGATGCAGGGGAAAAAGGCGGATTCGGCCTTCGTCTGGACAATACTTTATATAGTGACGCTAACAGTATTCATCCGGACAAAATTGAATTAAATGTTACATTAAAAGTTCCGGAAGGACTTTTAAATATTACGGATGATCAGTATCTGGAAAATGTCAATAATTATAAAGGTTATTTTAATGTAAATGGCCGTACCGATTATTACAGCCTTAACGACAATAATTCTTACTTCCGCACAGAAACGACAATAGAGCAAATTTCCCAGGTGGATGGAAGAACGGATTCTGTACGGTTAAAAATTACAATTACACCAACCAGCAGTTATGGAAAAATCAGTTATTTACAGATTCATTATCTTTATCCTAATTTATTTGATGTTGGTACTATGGCTGCAGGTTCTGAAATCAAGAATGTAGAGTGGAAGCTGGAAAGTGCAAAACTTTACGGACGCGACAGTGACCAAACTGTTTTTGAAATAGATCCAAATAATGTGCATAGAGATATTACATTTAAAAAGGAAAATTTAGATGCCAGCAGCGCTTTAAAAGTTTCTAAATCAGTAGACAAGACATTGGTTACCAATGAAGATATCCTAACATTCAAGATTTCCAATTGGGGTTGTGAAATCGGTAATAACAAAATTTACGAATATAACGTATATGATGATTGGGAGACGGAAGCAGGCAGCAAAAACCCAAACCAAAGAATGGAATTGCAGGGTATACAATATCCTGCTATGAGCAGCGGCGATATTTATGTAACTCCTTATTACCGTTTAAAAGGTGAAACGGATTATACACATGCACTTCCCAGAATCAACGTGTATTCTTCATATAGAAGGACTATTTCTTATAATGAGATTAAATCTACTTTACCCGCTGGTTATACCATGGAGGATATTGTAGGTATTCGTTTTCATATGTATAGTTACAGTAGTGGAACTACATCTTATAACGGCAAAACATATTATTCACTGTCCAATACTGTCAAACCATCAACCGAAGATGGTATTAACCTTACATTTAAGGTATTAAAAGAAGAAAGTGATTCAGCAGGCGGCGAAGATGCCGATTATCTGGGAGATAATCGTTTGGCTAATCGCTCTTGGATATCATTTCATACAATTGAAACACGTCTTGACGCGGACAAAGAAGGCGGCGGAGATAAATTAACATCCGCTACCTCTGAAGCTGTTTCTACCTTTTATGATAACCTACCCGAGCCGGTTATGGATATATATAAGACATTTGAGAATGGTAATGCAGACTTGCAAGACAGACAAGGGTTTGTTAAAAAGATTTATCCGGGAGACTGGGTAGACTTTACCATACGTGTTCCAATAGACAGTACACGATATCAATCTGGTGGATTTGCTCCGTATCATTTGCAATTACAGGAATTGTTTGGTGAGAATATGGGCAACGGTGGGGAACAGTTATTTCCGGCTTTGGAAAGAATCTTTAACGGTTCAGATACAGCGTTAGCTGCCAATGGTACAGATTCCGCATGGGAATTTACCGCTTATGATGCTTCAGGTAAAAAGCTGGATAAATTCCAAACGGTTGTAAGCGGTACCAAAATCAACGGAAAAAATGCCCTGAATTTTGAGATATGTTCTGATATGCATTCAACGTCCCATCAGGGTGAACCGGGAACAGATTCCGGTGTGCCGATTGGCGGATATGTTGAGTTGAAATTAAAATTAAAAACATATGATGTAGAAACATTACAGCAGTTATATCCTAATAGTGATTATCATGTGTATACACCTCTTGGTTTTGAAAATGAGTTTACATTGGAGAAGCATCCTCATGGAAATTCTCCAAGTCAAAGTGTACATTTGGCAGGCGGTAAAATAACCGGAGGTACAGTGGTTCAACAACCTCAATTAAGCTTATTGCAAACAACATTGGTTGGTGGAAGCAGTGATACAACAGGTTCTATTCGTCCGGCCGGAACTGATAACGAAACTGCGACCTTAAAGATAAAATTAACAGCTGATTATGCAAAGAACATGAAAATAAAATTAGCTTCTTTGTTACCAACAGGTTTTACGTTTAAAGATGTGGTAAGTATTACAAAAACATCTGCAAAAGGTGAGCAGACAACTTATACACCTGTACAAGGTACGACTCAGGGCAATGGTATTTACATGTTTGGCACGGAAGAAGAACTGATTGTCAATACAGGTGATATTGTCGAAATTACATATACCGCAACGGCTCCTACAGTAGAACAGGTAGCAGGAAACTTAAATAGTTCCGGTTATGCAAGTTACAGCGGAGCATGTTATGTGTTTGCGGATGGTGTAACCAATTTAACAGCAGGGTCAAACGGAAACTTGAACGTGGATGATAAAGACTATGACTTGGATAACGACGTACAAGAAAGAATCATTCAGAATGCAAGTACCATTTATGTACGTTCCAGCTCATTGGCTGCAAGTATCCGTAAAGAAATTCTATCTTATGGTTACAATAATTATTTTCACACAGGTGATGTAGTAAAATATTGTGCATTCGTAAATTCAAGCAGTTCGAGCAACTATAATGGTGGTGCTGACCTGCCGCTTGATACATTGGTCGATGTATTGCCGGAAGGATTTATTTACACTGATGTCAATGGCAACGCACAATCTGACCCAATTACTGCTAAGGTAGGGAATACAACTGTAAATGCAAGTGTGACTCAGGAAGGAAATAAAATGTACATTTCCTTAACCGATAATCAAGGGCAGCCGTATGTACTTCCGGCAGGTTCTACCATCGAATTGCAGTATAATGTAAAAATCACAGATTCTGCTATGGAAAGCGCTACAGGAAAATCACTGCAAGTAACAAACTATATGTATGCATTTATCAATCGCAGTGAATATGACAGAATTTATACAAATGTAAACTGGAGTTCCAACCCAAGCTACGGTAATCGCGGCGCTGCAAACGATACGGATGACCTAGACCGTAACCCGGATACCGATTATTATATTTACAGCAGCATTTACACCTATTTATATCAAGATGGCATTAAACCAGGTGTAACCAAAGTCGCAACTTACAATCAGCCGGTATTAACCCCGGGTGTACAAATTTACTATGATATTACTGTTTCCAATGCAAGTACGGCAGGAACCAATATAGACGGTAAAAATCAAGCTTCCAACATGGTAGATCCAACTGTTGTAGATATATTACCGTACGGTTGGAAGTTTATCTCTGCGGAAAGCAGCAGTTCTTCCTATGATATTAGTAGATTATCCACAGATACCGTAGATGATGTTACAAAAGTAACTATTCCTGTAAAAGGCACGTTTGCTCCGGGGCAGTCTGTGCGCATTCGATTGTTGGTGGAGGCTGACCCTGTAAACTATGGTCCGGTGACAAACGAATCTTATTTGTTGCCGACAGAGAATTTTACAGAGAAAGATGTGCAGAATGGATTTAAAGTAAAATATGATGGTAAAGATGCTATTAACTCCAATGCAGAAGTAGATATTGGAGGAGGTTTAGGTTTTACTGCGGAAAAATCTGTTACATCTGTTGTCAACGGTTCTACCTCGTATGTACAAAGCGGACGTAATTATGCATTTACAGAGCATAATGCGGACGTGACGTATACGTTGACACTAAAAAATACATTGACAAATGCTTACACATATGAAGATGTATGTGTAATTGACCGTTTACCGGGTGTAGATGATACCGGTGCTTACAGTCAGCGTCCGAGAGGAAGCCAATGGTCTTTGGCAACAATTACAAATGTTACTACCAATGTAAGCGGAGCCAAAATCCAGTACAGCAGCAAAGCGTCTTTAGATACTCCTGACTGGATGGGAGATGATACAGGTTGGCACGATACGTATCAGGAAGGTGATATGTATATCAGAGTGGTAGCACCGGACGGATATCAAATGACAGGCAGTCAAAATTCTACTATGACCATTACCATCAAAGCAAAAGTTCCGGCCAGTGCAGCACAAGCAGCAGCGGGAACCACTGCTTATAACAGTTACGGATACCGTTTTTATGCTTACAGAGGTGAAGAGGCCAGCGTAAACGTAAAAGGTGAAAGTAATAAAGTTGGTTTGCGCTTAAGTGCAAATACAGTAAGCGGAAAAGTATGGAACGACGCGAATAAGAATGGTGTGCAAGATGCAGGAGAGCTGCCTCTGGAGAATGTTCCTGTATATTTAAGCACTAGCAGCACAAGTATTTCGAGCAGTTATTTAAAAGGTTCTACTGTAACAAAGGCAGACGGCAGTTATTCCTTTGAGGGTGTTGCTGCTTCTACAAGCGGTATTACCTATTATGTAATTGTAGACCCCAATGCATTAATTACTGATGAGAGTCAAGGGGTATATCAATTCTCTCCGAGATTGCAGGGAACAGATGCAACCAAGGACAGTAACTTCTTTGCAAAAGATAACAGCTCTATTAATGGTAAGTCACATACATTTGGATATTCTAATCCAATTACCATGTATGAGGAATCCAATTACAGTAACATTGATGCAGGCATATCTTTACTGAGAGGTACCATTGGTGATAAGGTTTGGTTGGATACCAATAAAGATGGTTATCAGCAAAGAACAGAGCCTGGTTTGGCAGGTGTCAAGGTAGAACTGCTCCAAGAAAACGGAGGAAGTTACGAAGTGGTTTCGGGTGCTGCAGCGGTTGATGCGCAAGGCAGTCCTCTTACAAATAATCTAACAGGTGCTGATGGAACGTATTTCTTCCATGATTTGGACTTAAAAACAAATTATAAAGTCCGTTTTACATTACCAAGCGGATATTCTTTCACAGAATCCAAGCCGGACAGTACAACACTAAACAGTGCAATTGATACAATCAGCTGTTCAGGAACTGTTTTTACAGGCACCGGCGGGGCAGTAAATTTAGGTACAAATGAAACAGCAGCCAAACGTACAGATGTAGATGCAGGTGCAATTATTGCAAATGGCTTCCACATTGAAGGACGCGTTTGGATTGACGATAATGACGATGGCATCAAAAATGCTGCAGAGAATTATAACGGAGATAATGGATTAACTGTTTCTGTGATTTCAGAAGATACACAAGCTGAAGTTGGCAGAACACAAGTGCAGGCCGACGGAACTTATATGGTAGATGGTTTACCTGAAGGAAACTATAAGGTTAAATTCACGTTACCGGACGGTACTCCTTGGAAATATACGATACCCAAAACCTATGATATTTATGATATAGCAGCATCAAACCGATACAGTACAGTTACTCCGGACGCTGCCAACGGTAAACTGGGAGAGTATAATCAAACAGTCACATTAAATTCCGATAGACCAACTGCTTGGCTGTATGTAGGTTTGGCGTTGCCTAAAGTCAATGTGAAAGGTACTGTTTGGAATGATGTGGATATTGATGGTACCATGCAGTCCAATGACCAGAAAATTAGTGGTGTAAAAGCATCTTTATATAAGGAAGATGGTACCTTTATCAATAATACAACAACAGGCAGCGACGGTACCTATGCATTTTACAATGTACCCGGCAATACCAATTATAAAATTATCTTTACTTTGCCGGATGGACGTATTGTGACCACTCATATGGAGGATGTAAAACTAAGTACTGACCCGGCATCCACTGCGGATAAAAACCATGCAAATACAACAGGCGTTGTGCCTCCGTTTGCAACCGGTACTTCAGGAGATTATATTGCAAACTTAGGCATCTATACTCCGGCAGTAGTAAGTGGTTATGTTTGGTTTGATACAGATACCAACGGTACATTAAATGACGGTGAACCAAGATTAAGCGGATATACTGCATATTTGTTAAAACCAAGTGACAAAACTGCTTTTGACGCAAGCCAAGATAAAGTGGCTTTCTTAGAAAGCTTGCCTGCGGACCAACGTTACAGAACAAATAATGATGGTTCTTACAGATTTGAAGGCTTGTCCCCACAAGACGGTTATGCGGTAGTGGTATGCGATTCTGATACTAGGGCATATTTCTCTGCACCGACCAACATTGTGACACAAGATGATACCAAAATAGCCATTCGGGAGCATTTGGATTTGAGTTTAGGCGGCGAAAAATCTGACCAAAACTTTGGTTTATATAAACCGGTTCAAATTACAGGCCGTGCATTTTATGATGCGGATTACAATGGTATTTATGATGAAAATACAGACCGGCTTCTGGAGGGTATTACAGTAACCTTAAAAGGATTATTTGATAATACTGAGGTTGCAACTGCTACAACAGATGAGAATGGTTATTATCAATTTGACAATGTAGTGGCAGGTCAATATTATGTTGAGTTTGGCAAAACGACTCAGGACGGAACCACTTATGATATTGAAACCAAAGTTCCGGTTCATACAGAACCCAATGCAATTGCAAACAATGTTACGATAGACGGTAAATCCGATGGTTTTGCCGTTACAGGTGACAAGGATGCTACAGATTTTAATATTAACATTGGTTTTATTAACTACGCCCATATAAAAACATTGGCTTGGTTTGACGACAATCAGAACCAACTCTGGGATCATTCCATTGACAGTCTCATTGGAACCTATATCAATGTTACTGCAGTACTGGAGAAAAAAGTAAATGATACATGGGAAAAAGTAAACAATGCACCTGTTGATTTAGGTCAGGTAACTTCAATAGATTCCCCTTATGTATTCGACCGTTACAAATTAATGCCGGGCACATACCGTATTACGTTCTATGGAACAACAACGGATGAACATTTGTCATTTGAAACCAATACTCAAATGGATTCCGGCAGCTTTGGACATCTTCAGACAGCGGAAGTGTTTAACCCTGACAGTGGTAAAATACAGGCAACTTCTTTTGAAGTCACTGTAAACAGCGGAGAAACAATACAGCTAAATGCTCCTGTTGTACGCAATCAACAGACTGTCATTTCAAAAGAATATAAGACAGAAGGTCAAACCAATTGGACAGTAGATGATAAAGCAGAACATCATCCTGGTGAAATGATTACATACCGTATTGGTATGCAGAATTTCAATACCTCTGAAAAACAAAATATTAAGGTGACAGACCAAGTAAACAGATTGTTGGAATTCCAAGAAGGTACGTTGCAGCTGCATGTAATAAATAATGATGGTACAGATACTGTAACACCGATTACTTCATATACGCTAAACAACGGCACTCTTGAGATAACGAATCTAACAATTCCGGGAAGAGCGGAGAATCGTCCGGATGCACCGGTACAGGCATATGTTGAATTTAATGTAAAAGTGTTAGGTCAAACGGGATTGACCATTGATAGCAATGCATGGACGATTCCAAACCAAGCAACCATTTCAATGGATGGAATGGAAACGGTTACTCCAAATACCAATGTATATGTGACAAGTCCAATTGCGTCTATCACCAACACCGTAGAAAATCAACAAGAATTCTATCAACAAGGGCAAGAGGCTGTCTTTAAGCTAACTGCCATTGTAGAGCAAGGGCAAAGTACATCAAATTCTCTTGAAAATGTAGTAATAACAGATGTACTGCCAAAAGGTCTAAGCTTCAGTGGATTGACATATGCAGATGGAACTCCTGTAGATACATCACTTTATACTGTTACAAAAGATGAGACAGGAAGGGATATCCTTACATTAAATATTGATTTGCTGACAGATAAAGAAGTATTTTTGGTAAAAACCACTGTGGACTATTACAGCCAAAATTTTGATGACCCTGCAGTAAATACATGGGAAATGGAACATAAAGCATCCATTGGTTGGCCTGTATTGGTTCAAGGCGGTACCGAATATGAATCTGCAGAAAGTGAAGTTCGAACTATTACTGCAAAACGTCCAAATGTTACTTTGAAAAAAGACGTTTCAAAGCAGACGGTAAAAACAGAAGAAATATTTTCTTATACATTTTCTATCTATAACAGTAACGGAATTGATATAGCGGATACTACCTTTACAGATACTCTTGATAAAGGTTTAAGTGTTGTCAATATGCCTCAGGGGATGACTGCTACACCGCAAGAGGACGGTACAACTGTACTATCAATGGATATCAGTAATCTTCCCGCGCAGACAGATGATACGATTCCGTCTTATACGTTCCAAGTTGATGTAAAAGCTGTGGATAATCAGCCTGAAAATATCAATCAATGGACAATTCCAAATGCATTTATGCTTGAAGGAGAACTGGACGGAGATCCAAATACAGGTGTTGACATAGTTACCAGAGCAAATAGAAAAGTAGATCAAATTACCAGCAATACAGTTGATGTAGAAGTATTCAGGGCATATCAAGTAAGCATTTCCAAAACAGCTGACAGAGCTGACAAGCATTACAATGTTGGAGATCAAGTAAACTTTACGGTCGAAGTTTCTAATCTAGGTGCTGAACCGTTAACAGATTTAGCAGTAGCAGATGTAATGCCAAATGTAACACTCGATGCAACTTCTTTGAATAACAATATCAAACAGATTTCCTCCGAATCAGGGGCTGCAGCTGTAATTCAAACATTACAGCCCGGAGAGACAGTCACTCTCAATTTCCTTTATACTGTACAGGAAAGCGATTCGGATAAAGCTGTAACGAATACGGTAACTGCAAGTAATACTCACGTAAATAAAGAAGCAACAGAAACAATTACGATAGGAAAATATGTACCACCGGCAATTCCGGAGACACCAAATGATAGTCACCCAATGGAACAAAATCAAAACATGAACAATGTACCAACAGGGGATACAACTACTCGAGTATTGGTACCAATTGTAATTTGTTTGGTATTCGCCTCTTTCATTTTAGTTGGAGTTATGATTGTGGTTTTGAAAAAGAAATCATCTTAATATAAATTCATCTTACATAAAAAACATCCTCTGATAAAATATCAGAGGATGTTTTTTTAGTGTAAGTTTGAAATGGTAAATACAAACGTAAAATTGAACATAAAAGTCAACAGATTTTATAAAACCTATTTACTTACCCTATTGTTTTTGATATTAATACGTTTAGAAAAAATCCGTAGCTGTAAAAAATATTTTTAAGCTTTTAGTTTCTATGTGTATGTTTATTCAGACTTTTTATCATATGGTATGATAAAATAAAAAATAGAATATAAAAAAGCTCAGTATAACGACTGAGCTTTTTTATATTATGGTTTTTGCAAAATACCATTTTCTAGATCTTTAGGTGCTTGCGCTTTTACTACATAGTGTAGTTTTTTACCTGTTGCATTATATGGAATTTTATCTACAAAGCAGTAGAATCTAGGACACTTGTATGCAGAAAGGTCAGGATGATTTGCACAGTATTTGTTCAAATCTTTTATTGTAAGAGAATCATCTTTTGGAATCACATAAGCGACAACTGCTTCACCACGTGCTTTATCAGGTACGGCTGTTACAATACAGTCTGCAACGCTTGGATGACAGTTGATTGCTTCTTCCACTTGTGCCGGATAGATATTTTCACCACTGCTGATAATCATATCGTCTTTTCTACCGGAAACAGTAATAAATTGATTCTTATCCCATGTACCTAGGTCATGAGTATAAATCCAACCTTTGTAGAATTTATCTTTTGTAAGTTCCTCATTACCGGGATAGGTCAGTGTAGATTTATAACATGGGAAAATAATAATTTCACCCGGTGTTTTTCCGTCCATTGGAACCAAATCATCCGGTTCAGCACGTTTATCATCGTATACACGAACAATTCTAACTTCATCATCAGTGCAAGAACGTCCTGCAGATCCGGCCATTTCAGGCAAGTCATATGGTCTTAGGAAACAGTTCCAAAATGTCTCTGTAGTACCGTAGCCGTTAAAAATATTCGGTGTTAATTCTTTTTGGTAACGAATACAAGCTTCTTTTTCCAAAGGACTTCCCATGGTAACAATTCCTTTTAGATGGGACAAATCCGCAGGATGTTTTTCTTGACGGGTTACCAAACTATTCAAAGCAGAAGGGGAACCGATTAAGAAAGTAACACCGTACTTTTCTGTGTATTCCATGCATAATTTGGTACTAAATACTCTTAATATAACACAAGTACCGCCAACATAGAAAGTTGGTGTCAAACCGCCGGAATGTAATCCCCCGCGATGGAACCACGGTGACATATTCATGGTAATGTCCAGTGGGCATAATGGAAAATGCATGATAACATCGTGAGCGGATAAAACTTCATTTACATTGTTGAGAGGTACACTTTTGGGCAATCCGGTTGTACCTGAAGTATATAAACGGGTTACTTCATCGTATAGATTTGGCTCTTCTTTCATAACCGGGTCAGCTGTACTGGAATCTTTGATATAGTCATCAAAGAAAATATGGCCTTCAGGCAATGCAGGGCGCTCACCACGATAATCTACAGCCAAAATAATAGGAGGTTTATACTCACATAATTCCAATGCTTTGTGTACAGTTTCTTTAATGTCGCAGTCGTAGATATAAGCCTTTGGACGGTTATGGTCAATCAAACGTGCTGTTTCGCCCGGGGCAAGATTAAAGTTAGCAGGAGAGTCAATGGCTCCCAATTTTTGTGGCGCAATGTAACAAAATGCAAATTGAGGAGAGTTTAACAATTGAAACAAAACAACATCATTTTTTCCGATACCATCATTTTGTAATGCATTTGCCAAACGATTGCAGGTTTCGTTTAATTCAGTATAAGTCCAACTTTGTTCGGCCAATGGATCAATCATTGCGGTTTTATCCGGAAAACGACGGACATTTCGCATAAATCCGTTTAGCCAAGTAAAATTTTTCTCAAAGATTTCTTTAAAATTTTCTGCATCATATGTGTATCCCATAATTCACCTCTGATATTTTCCAACAATTATGCTGGAATTTTGACCGCCAAATCCAAGAGCATTAGACATAGCGGTTGTTATATTTTTTTGTATTGGTTTCTCAGCAATAATTTGAACGTTACATTCAGGGTCAATTTCATCGCAGTTTATGGTAGGCGGTAGAATTCCTGTTTCCAAAGCTTTAATGCAAGCAATACATTCCGTAATACCGCCGGCACCCATTAAATGACCTGTCGCACCTTTTGTGGAACTAACAGGTATATCGTAAGAGTCGAATACAGTGCGAATTGCAAAACATTCGGCAATATCGCCTTTGACTGTAGCGGTTCCATGTGCATTAATGTAACCGATATCTTCAGGTTTTAAATTGGCTTGCTGTAATGCAAGACGCATACATTCTGCTGCACCAATACCGTCAGGGTCAGGTGCTACAGGGTTAAATGCATCTGTGTTATTGGCACAGCCCAGTAATTCGGCATAAATGGTCGCACCGCGTTTTAGAGCATGCTCTTCTGTCTCCAAAATTAATGCTCCGCCGCCTTCACCAATAATAAAACCATCACGTTTTTGGTCAAATGGTCTGCTCATGCCTGTACGGGAAAGTGCTCCGCTCATTGCAAGACTTTGAATTAAAACAGGATTAATGGCGGATTCTCCTGCCATAACCACAATTGTATCAGCCATACCTGCTTTTAATAACATAGAAGCAACAGTGATGGCATCGCCACCTGAAGAGCATGCAGTTGTAACAGTTAAGCTAGGACCTTTTATTCCATATTGGATAGATAGTTGTGACGCTGCAATATTACCCATATATTTAGTCAAAAATTTGGGACTGACATGCTTTCCTTTTGTAGATAGTTCTTCTTGTGTAGAAACTGCAAGTGTAAGTCCTTCCAAAGCAGTTCCCATAACAATGCCTGTTCTATAAGGATGAAAAGATTCAATACCGCTTTGTTTGATTGCTTCTTGTGCCGCAACATATGCATATTGCATGAAGGTATCTAAATCGTGCGCCAGTTTTCCTGGAAGATAATCTTTAGGATTAAAGTTATGTACTTCTGCAGCTTGTTTGATAGGTAATGCGGAAGTGTCAATACATGAGATATCTTCAATACCGCAAACCCCTGAAATTAGGCTGTTCCAATAGTTGTCCACACCAATTCCGATAGGGGTCACTGCACCCATGCCGGTTATTACAATTTTATTACTCATTGATTGTCACCGCCGATCTTACGGAATGCAATACAAGCATTATGTCCTCCAAAGCCTAAAGATGTTGACAAAGCAGCCTGAATGTTTGCTTTGCGTGCCTCTAGTGGAACATAATCTAAATCACATTCCGGATCGGGCTGTGTTAAACCTATGGTTGGTGGAACGATTTGATGCTGCAGTGCGAGAACAGAGGCAATTGCCTCTGCAGCGCCTGCGGCTCCAAACATGTGACCTGTCATAGATTTTGTAGAACTAATCAGTACTTTACGTGCGCGTTCTTCTCCCAACGCTTTTTTAATGGCAACCGTTTCTGCTTTATCATTCAGAGGTGTACCTGTACCGTGAGCATTAATATAAACATGGTCTGTATCCAAATTCAATTCATTCCAAGCATCTGCAATGGCACGTGCACCGCCTTCCGCTTCCGGTTGGGGTGCTGTAATATGGTAGGCGTCACAAGTAGAGCCGTATCCGCATAACTCAGCATAAATATGTGCGCCACGGTTTACGGCATGTTCCAGTTCTTCTAAAACAAGTGCGCCCGCACCTTCGCCCATGATGAATCCACTGCGGCGTTCATCAAATGGCAAACATGCGGTTTTTGGATCATCTACTACAGACAAAGCGCGCATATTGGTAAAGCCTGCTGCTGTAATTTCATTTATGGTAGCTTCTGCACCGCCTGCAATCATGGCGTCGGCATATCCATGGCGAATCATTCTTAAGGCTTCTCCAATGGCGTTGGTGCCGGATGCGCATGCAGTCACGGCAGGCATAGCAGAATTTTTACAGTTAAAACGAATTGCAATCATTCCGGATGCGATATTGGCAATCATCATAGGAATAAAATACGGTGAAACCTTACGCGGTCCCTTTTCCAAAAGGGCTGTGTGTTCTGACATGAAGGTGCTCATACCGCCAATACCCGAGCCCATATATACGCCAATGCGTTCAGGTGCTATGGTATTTTGAATGCCGCTGTCTTCCATAGCTTGGCAGGCTGCCGCCATAGCATATTGTGCATAAAGGTCTGTGTGACGCAATTCCATTTTATCCATGTATTGTAATGGGTCAAACTGATGCACTTCAGCTGCAAGTTTTACTTTATAATTTGTTGTATCAAATTTTGTGATCTCTTTGATGCCGCAAGTACCTTTTACAAGATTGTCCCAAAATTCGGATACGTTGTTTCCCAGAGGGGTAATCGCTCCAAGACCTGTTACAACAACACGTTTCATACGATCACACTCCTTTACTTTCAAATAGTTTGGTATTTAGAACAAAAAATGCCATGTTTATTCATCTTCCTGACATTTTTTCTCAATATATTGGACGAGCTCGCCAACCGTTTCTACTTTTTGCTCCAATTCTATTTCTTTTCCTATTTGCTCTTCCAATTCTACCAATATATCAATTACATCCAGCGAATCCAGCCCCAGTTCACGAAGACCACTTTCCATTGTAATTTCTGAGCGCTCAAAACCATACTTTTCGGCAAGTACATCTGCCAAAGAATCAAATATCATCGAAATTTTCCTCCTGAACCTTTCATCTAAATTATTGCTATCTAATAACAAATATTAGCATTGCTAATTATAGTTGTCAATAAACATATTATTCAAAATTTCCCTTGCTTTTTTATGCATTTTTTATAATTTTTACTGTGTTAGACAAAACCTTTTAATATAATATTAATGCCAGGGTGCGCGGAACAGTATCTGGTGTAGGTCACGTGTTCTCTTATGAGGGCTTTCTTCCGAAGCTGAAGCTTGTAATAGAAGAATACAATTAAATCATAGGATATGTGAAAATATGGATGGGGCATATTTGAATTCCATACAGACTGAGACCAGAGTAACGGTAACCCCTTACTCTGGTCTCAGATTCCCTCCCTTTCAAACTGCCCAAGCAGCCTCTGCGCATCCAACATGGTATTCTTCCAGCCAAACTCCTTCAGATCCACCCTGTTATCCCCGGACACCTTCACGCCTTCTTCCTCCAGAAGGCGCCTCTGAAGTCCAGGATAATCAAAGCTTGCCGCACCGCTCAGATACCCCTGCCCGTTAACCACCCGGTGGGCAGGCACCTGGCCGGAAAGGTCATTCCTCAAGGCATAACCGACCTGCCTTGAATTTTTCGGCCTGCCGCAGAGACGGGCGACCTGCCCATAGGATACCACCCGGCCCTCAGGGACCGCCCTCAGTACGATTCCTACCCTGCGGTAAAAATCCATATTTGTCCCGCCTGCATTTTCCATAATTGCATCATCCAATCCGCATCATCTCATACCCATACCATATCCGTATCATTTAATCCGTATCATCTCATACCCACGCCATATCCGCATCGCGGCGCATGCGCCGCGATACGCTCCAGCCTACTTATGCCCCTGTCCGTAATAAGCATTGGGTCCATGTTTACGCATGAAATGCTTATCCTGCAGCCACTGGGGCGCCGGTTCCACCTGGCGGTCCAGCATCTCCGTCATGAAGTTCATCTTGGCCACTTCCTCCAGGACCACTGCGTTATGCACTGCCTCTGCCGCGTCCCTGCCCCAGGTAAAGGGCCCATGGTTCTTGCACAGCACGGCCGGGATATACACCGGATTCTTGCCCTCAAAGGTCTCGATGATCACTTTGCCCGTATTCATCTCATACCCTTCTTCAATCTCCTGGGCAGTCAGGTTCCTTGCACATGGTATCTCCCCGTAAAAGTAATCCGCATGGGTGGTGCCATAACAGGGAAGCGCCCTTCCGGCCTGGGCCCATGCAGCCGCATGAGGGGAATGGGTGTGCACGATGCCGCCGATTTCCTTAAATGCCTTGTACAGCTCCACATGGGTCGGCGTGTCGGAGGACGGGTTCATATCCCCTTCCACCTTATTGCCGTCCAAATCCATTACCACCATATCCGATGCCTTCAGCTTATCATAATCCACGCCGCTGGGCTTAATGACAAAAAGGCCCTTTTCCCTGTCAATGCCGCTGACATTGCCCCAGGTATAGGTAATCAGCCCTCTTCTGGGCAGCTCCATATTGGCCTCATATACAATCTGTTTCAGTTCCTCTAGCATATCAGTTCCTCCTTCTATCCCATATGCTCCACAGCAGCCTTCTCAATGGCAAGCCCCCTGGCATACCGCTTCATGAATGCCTCAAAACTTTCCACATCTTCCTTGACAGGTTCCGCCGTGATGCCCTTGTCCCCGCCAAAGACCTTATCAGCCAGATAGGCATCCAGTGTCTCGGCCGCTTCCCGGTTCCTCATATAGGATGCCAGCAGCGCGATTCCCCATGCGCCGCCTTCGCCGGCTGTCTCCATCACGGAAACCGGTGCATTCATTGCGCCTGCCAGAATCCTCTGTCCCACGCCTTTTGTCTTAAACATGCCGCCGTGTCCCAGAAGGGTATCTACCTTCACGTTCTCCTTCTTTAACAGGATATCCATGCCGGTTTTAAGTGCGCCCAGGGACGTATACAGGTGCACCTTCATGAAATTGGCAAGGTTAAACCTGCTGTCAGGCATACGCGCAAACAGCGGGCGCCCCTCCTCAAAGTGGGTGATGTGCTCTCCTGAGAAATAATTGTACGCCAGCAGTCC
>OGGQ01002495.1_pt1 | contig 19732 bp, 13 predicted proteins | sample 1571191 | NCBI WGS metagenome assembly OGGQ01 (sample SAMEA2582061, study PRJEB24529) | metagenome | biome: Human gut stool | place: China | collected 2011
TTCGTCTGCGAAGCAGACAATTACCGTAGAAAATCATGCGCATCCCCCCGGAGGGTCATGCCGTCTTGCCGGCATGACATAATATCGACAGATATTACGCCGGTATAAAGATAGAAGGAGATGGAAGAAGTGAAAACGGACGGGATTATTTTCGATTTGGACGGCACGCTGTGGGATTCGAGGCAGCAGGTGGCGGATGCGTGGAATATTACATTAAAGAGGCTGGGCGAGGACTTTAGGACGGTTACGGTGGAGGACCTGACCAGGACGATGGGGATGCTGATGGAAGATATCTTTTTGAAGCTGTTTCCTCACCTGCCCAGGGAGAGGGTGCTGGAGGCAGGCAGGATCTGCTGCGACGAAGAGGTGGAGTATGTGGCGGCACATGCTGGCCTGCTTTACGATGGGGTGCGGGAGACACTGGAGGAACTGTCCGGGCGGTTCCCGCTGGCGGTGGTGAGCAACTGCCAGGCAGGATATATTGAGGCGTTTTATACGTCCTGCGGGATGGGGGGCTATTTTAAAGATCTGGAAAATCCGGGGCGCACCGGGCTGCCTAAGGCGGATAATATACGGCTGGTGGCGGAGCGCAACGGCATGAAGAACCCTGTGTATGTGGGTGACACCGCGGGGGATGCGGATGCCGCTAAAAAAGCAGGCGTCCCGTTTATTTATGCCTCTTACGGGTTTGGCAGTGTAAAGGAGTATGCAGCCAGGATAGATTCTTTCAGGGAGCTTGCAGGGCTTTTTAATTAATGGGAGGCAGGACAATCATGAAAGAGCTAAGAACAGTCATTGTCGCTTTTGGAAATATGGGGCGCGGCTATGCACGGTATCTGTGGGACGGGCAGATCAAAGGGCTTAAGCTGGCCGGCATTTGCTGCAGGAACCGGGAGGGTCAGGAGTATATCCGGGAGCATTATGAGGGCGTGCGCATCTATCAGAATGACACGGAGATGCTGGCCCATCCGGAGGAGTACGACGCGATGATCATTACGACGCCCCACAAAGAGCATGTGCGGGTGGCAGGACAGGCTTTAAAGCAGGGCACCCATGTGCTCTGTGAGAAGCCGGCGGGCATCTGCGCGGGTGAGGTGAGAATGCTAGCAGAAGAGGCCGGACGCCTGGACGCGGCTTATGCATTGATTTTTAACTGGAGGGCCCGCCCTTTGTTTCGCAGGATGAAGGAACTCCTGGAAGAAGGGGTGCCGGGACATATAACCAGAATTGTATGGATCTCCAACATATGGTACCGCACTCCCGCCTACCACAACGCCGCTTTATGGAGAAGCAGCTGGAACGGGGAAGGGGGCGGCGTGCTGATCAATCAGGGACAGCATCTGCTGGATATGTGGCAGTGGCTGTTCGGCGAGCCGGATGCGGTGCGGGCCTTTATTGATTTCGGGAAGTTTAACGATATTACGGTGGATGACAATGCGGATCTGTTCTTTGAGTATAAGGACGGAAGGAAGGGAACTTTTATCACCTCTACCGGTGAGGCTCCCGGCAGCAACCATCTGGAGGTTCACGGCAGCAGGGGCAGGTTGGTGCTGGACAGAGATACGCTGGTATTTGAAGAAAATGAGATGTCCACGGACGAATTCGCTGCCATAAACAGGGAGCCTTTCGGAAATCTGCCATGGCAGGCCAGAAAGATTGAGGTTGAGAAACCGGAAGGGACCGATCCGGAATATATCGAAATACTTCAGAATTTTGCGGATCATATACTCCGTGGAGTGCCGCTGATTGCGCCCGGATCTTGTGGTGTGATCCCGTTGGAGATGGCCAACGGAGCATATCTGTCCGCGTGGCTGGATCAAAAGATCGGCTTCCCCATCGATGACGGTCTGTACGGTGAAATGCTGAAACGCAGGCAGGGAGAGGAACTGGCAAAGAATTGATTATTGCAAAATTGTCAATCGGAGTTATGATATTAGTGGAATGGCTGTAGAAATATTTCAATCAATGAGCAGGAGGAAAATATGAAAACAATCTATACCTGCTTTCCGGGTGGAAAGCATAAAGTTCTGACCATGAGTTATGACGATGGGCGGGAAGAAGATTACCGTCTGGTGGAGATGTTCAACAAATACGGCATTAAGGGAACCTTTAACTTAAACGCAGGGATTGACTGGGATCCGAAGAGAATTCCGCTTTCCGAATACCGTAAAGTATATGAGGGGCATGAAGTGGCCTGCCACACCTATACACATCCTACGATTGAGCGCTGTCCGCTGGAGCAGGTGGCCGCACAGGTGCTGGAGGACCGCAAATCGCTGGAATCACTGATGGGATATACGGTGCGTGGTCTGGCTTACCCCAACGGTTCCTATAGTGAGGATATTAAAAAGCTGCTTCCGGCGCTGGGCATCCGTTATGCCAGAGTGGTGGGCAACCGAGACGATTTCGCCATGCCCAGAGATCCCTACGAATGGAAGGCGACCTGCCACCACAATCACAGGCTGCAGGAGCTGGGTGAGCAGTTCGTTGGGCTGTTCAAGACACAGTATCTGTACCAGATGTATGTGTGGGGCCACAGCTATGAATTTACCGACAGGAATAACTGGGACGTGATGGAAGACTTCTGTAAGCTGGTTGGCGGCCGCGATGATATCTGGTATGCCACCAATATCCAGATTATAGACTACATGGAGGCGGCCGGCCGCATGCAGTACGCCGCGGACGGAAGCTTTGCTTATAATCCCAGCGCATGCCCGGTTTGGGTAAGCGTAAACAATGAGATCGTGGAGGTTCCTGCGGGGACTCAGGTAAATCTGTAATCGGCAGCTTTTGGAGACATCAGGGTGAGGCAGAAGAGTAAAAATGCATTGGCACAGACGGTGCCGTACGGTAACCGGCATATGGATCAGCCCATACATATCAGTCAGAATATATGGCGGGCACGCAGATGGGAAGCAGCAGCTTCTCTTTTGCGTGACCGCCTTTCTTTTGGGACTCGGTAAATCGCCCGGGGCTTTTAGGCCCCTTCCTCTGTTTTCTCTGCATTAGTCCGGCCGGCGAAATAGTTTTTACGGTAGGCGCTTGGGGTTACCCCGTAGCGCTCCTTAAACTTGGTCAGAAAATAGGCAGGAGTGTTATAGCCGAGCATTTTTGAAATTTCATTGATGTTCAGGCCGGAATCACTTTCCAGCAGCTGCATCGCCTGCTGGAGCTTCTTTTCCGATATATAATCCGAAAAGTTAATGTCCGCCCCTTTCTTGAACAGACGGCTTAAATGTGCGGGTGTCACATGGAAATGCTCCGCCATAGAATTTAAAGTTACTGTAGAGAGATGGCTGTCCACATACTGATAGATCGCTTCCAGATACTTCTGCTCGTGAGGGGTGGAGCTGCTTTCCGCCATCTCGCGGTAACTGGCCGCGCATTCCAGAAGGTAGTCTAAAAAAGGTTCCGCTCCGGCGCCCTGACCTATGACGGAGGCACTTGTCTTTGCAGTCAGCGGATGGGAAAAAGACCGGTCAATAAAAAAGCTTTTCATGGTATAAAAAGCAGCTTCCATAAAATCGTGTACGGCGTTATAGGAGTAAAAACCCGATTTTATCGCTTCCTTTTTTTCGGTGATGTAGGCATTCAGCTCATCGAAATGTTTTTCCTGCAGCATTTTGCGGATTGTGCAGATCGCGTTAGGATCCACCTGGTCCGGATTTTCTTCGCATTTTTCCAGATAGTCCTGGGACACGGTCCTGGCATAGCCCAGGATAAAGGTATAATGCAGCAGCCTGCGTATACAGCGCACGTCGCGGTCCAAACTGCTGTAGCTGTCGGCAGCGCTGGTATAATACAGATTAAAATCGCAGGTCTCAATGGTGGTATAGAGAAGCTGAATCAGCGCCTTGACCAGCACTTTCATATTGTAATCGCTGTAATTGAGGAAGCAGCAGATATAATCCTGCTGAATGATGACTGTGTGGGTCAGCTTACATACTGTGAGATAATCCTCGGAGGAAGCGCGGATCAGCTCTTTTAGTTCGGATGCGTCCCTGTCCGGTGCATTATCGTGGTACTGGATCAGCACACAGGAAAACAGAGGAAGCGGTGTGTCGGTAAAGCTGTCCTTGAGTGTGCGCGAGAGCGCGGCGGCGCTTGAGGCATAGAAAAGCCTTGCAGGCGCCGGATCCGCGCTGCCTGCTTTTTCCGCCTTGTGCACGAAGAACATGCTGATGGTAAAAAATATCAGGACACAGAGGATGGAAAACAGCAGGGGATACATCCATCCCTGCTCAGCAAGCGTACTGATACTGAACAAATAGGGCGCCTTGGGCTCATAGTAGACATAAACCAGCTTGGAAACGCCTGACGGAACATAATAAAAGGTATAAGGGGCGGGCAGGTCGGAAGCTGTGCTGGAGTAGAGCGTCATGGCGGATTTGCCATGGATGGCCTCGTTAATCGTGACGGTTGAAAGCACATCATTGCCTTCCACCGAAAGCACGTCTCCCTGGTTGAGCACCACAAAGGTACCCTTTTCGTTGAGCTCATTTATATCTACCCCGAAGAAATCCACGGGGGAGCGAAGCTGTGCCAGCGCGAACCCCACAGAGGAAAACCCCTCTTCTACGTTCTGATAGGATTTTATCGGATAGTAATAATAGGACTCTCCGGAAACCGGAGAAATGAAATCCGGATGGTCCGGCAGGTCCGTATTCAGTACAGAACGCACATAGTCAAAGCTTGTATTGACGCCGGAAAGGCTGAATCCGGAGTTCATGGCGGAGATCACCGCGTTGTCAGAATACCTGTAGAGTGTGATATCTTTGATCTGCTGATGGAACCTTAAACTGTCCACCATGGAGATTCTCATCTGAGTGAAGAAATCCACTTCAAAATCCGTATCCCTTTCAAAAAAGAGAGAAAAGGTGCTCTGCCGCATATAGCGGTCCAGATTGGATTCCATAAAACTGTACAGATATCCTTCGATTCTTTCGTCCAGCTCGGCGGCCGCGCGGTCCGTATACGCCTCAATTCTTGCCTTGCGTTCCTTGCGGATTGTGACGGAGGAGATGAGCAGTATGCAGAGCAGGAAAATGACTGCCAGTAATAAAAGTCCATAATAAATAAATTTCTGATTTTTTCTGATCTTGGTAATAATGCCGGGATTCATAATATTTGGTCATCTCCTTTTGTGTATGTCAAATATATATCATGGATATCATAAAATTACAAGTTTCAAAAAATAGCGGCTTACAGAGCGTTTAAGTAGAGAATAAGAAACATCAAAAAAAGAAAACTATATCAAAATTTTAGTAATTGTGAAAACGCCGCATTGATGATATTCATAGTTTACAGCGATAAACATATTGAACAATTTGCCCGCGCATTTTAATTCGATACCTTGTAATTGCGCACAATGGACAAAGCGGTTTGGCTGTAAGGAAGGAGAAAATTTATGAAGGACAGAAAGCGTAATGTACTGTCCCGGCGCTTCACCAGGGTGCTGGCGGTCCTGATGGCAGCGGCACTGCTTGGCGGCAGTCTGCCTTTCGTTTCTCTGGGGGCCGGAGACGGTGAGGATACGGAGGGCGTCCCTCTAAGGGATAAGTATTCCGGGTTCGAGGGACAGGATATTGACTGGGAATATGGAAGCTCTTCGGATATACCCGGTTATAAACAATATTCCAAAGAATATGAGAGCGTTCTTCCCGGAACATACGAACAGGAGATTCCTCTTGAAAGCCTCAGAGGAAAGGACCAAAGCGCGCTGGCGCTGACGGAATATGAAGGACGCAGCGCGGTGCTTTCGGATCAGGAGGGGCAGTACATAGAATTTGAGGCGGATATCCCGCAGGACGGCCTGTACCGGATAGAGATGGATTACTATCTGGAGACCGGAAGCTCCAATTCCGGCAAACGCGCTCTGTATATAGACGGTGAATATCCGTTTACGGAGAGCGGAGATATCGTATTTTACCGGTATTTTCAGGATAAAGGAGAGCCTGCGCTCAACAGTCTGGGCGATGAGACAAGGCCCGCTCAGGCTGAGGTTCCGGGCTGGAGGACGACACAGCTGTCTGACACCTCCGGACTGCATGACCAGCCTTTTTCACTGTACCTGACGGCGGGGAAACATACTGTGAGGTTTCAGTATATGAGGATGGATATGTATATCGCCGGTATCCGTCTTGTGACGCCGGATGAAATTTCAAGCTACGAACAGCTTAAACAGCAATATGAGGCAAAGGGATATAAGCCCGCCCAGGGAGAGACTGTCAATTTTCAGGCGGAGCTCACCGCTGTGGAAAAAAATGACCCAACTCTTAGGAGAGAAAATGACGGCGACCCGCTGGTGCAGCCTGCGTCGGGAACGACACGGCGCTTAAACGTCATGGGAGCGTACCGGTGGCGCCAGGGAAACCAGAGCATCACCTGGGAATTCGAGGTGCCGGAGGATGGGCTGTATAAGATAGGGCTTTGCGAAAAGCAGTCCTGGAATGACGGACTTCCTTCTTACCGGCAGATTGCGATAGACGGACAGGTCCCTTTCCGGGAAATGCTGGAGTATAAGTTCGAGTACACAACGAAGTGGGAGCTGAAGGAGCTGTCCGGCGAGGATGGAATTCCCTATGAATTTTATCTCACCAAGGGAACCCATCAGCTGACCATGACTGTCAAATTCGGCGATATCGGCGAGGTAATTGAATCCATCAACGAGGATAACCAGATACTTTCCGATATCCTGCTCAACATCACCCTGATCGCGGGCAGTGATCCGGATCCCAACTACGACTACGGATTTTTTGATAAGATCCCCGGTCTGAAATCCCAGATGGAATACTTGATTGCCAGCATGCAGAAAAAGTATGAACTGGTCAAGGGGTTATCGGATAAGGTGCCCGCGATGGCCAACAACTTCCTGACCATAAAATCCCAGCTGGAAGGAATGGTGGAGAACCCTTACAGTATTGCGAGAAAAGTGGGGGATCTGACCAGCTCCCAGGAGAGCTTAAGCAACTGGTACCTCTCCCTTCAGAGCGCTCCGCTGGTGATCGACTATTTTAAAGTGGGCCGGCCGGAGGAAACCTGGGAAAGTAAAACGTCCAATATACTGCAGCGCCTGGGTGTGACAGCCCAGCTGTTTCTATCCTCTTTCCGGAAGGATTATGACAATGTGGGAAGCATCTTAGACGACAGTGTGGAGATTAAAGAGACCATCAATGTCTGGATCGCCAGAGGTACGGAATGGGCCGAGGTCATTAAAGAGATGGCGGATGAGGATTTCACTCCCAGGACGGGCATTGCCATCAATGTGAATGTGCTGCCCGCGTCGCAGCTGACCGCCGGCAACGTCAACGCTCTGATGCTCTCCATCACATCGGGAAAGGCGCCGGATGTGGCTCTCGGGGTGGATGTTACCTCCCCGGTGGAATTCGCGATCCGCGATGCTGTATATGATCTGTCCAAGATGGAAGGCTTTGCCGAAGTAAAGGACCGTTTCGTGGAAGCCACACTGACACCTTATGAATATAACGGCGGTGTATTTGCGATTCCGGAGACCATGGATTTCAACGTTCTGTTTTACCGCAAGGATATACTCTCACAGTACGGGATACAGCTCCCGCAGACACGGCAGCAACTCTACGATTATGTGATGCCCGCCCTGTATCAGAACGGTATGGAATACTATTTCGCAAGGGATTTCACACAGTTTCTGTTTCAGAACGGCGGAGAGTTTTATACGGAAGACGGGTTGAAATCCGCTCTGGATACACCGGAGGCTTTCCGCGCGTTTAAAGAATATACAGAGCTGTTTACCAATTACGGCGTGCCCGAGGTGGCTAACTTTTATCAGTATATGAGATCAGGCATCATGCCTCTTGGTGTGGGCAACTTCAACATGTATATGCAGCTGTCGGTGGCAGCGCCTGAAATCGCTGGCAAATGGGGCATTGCGCCCCTCCCCGGAGTGATGAGGGAGGACGGAACCATCGACCGCACCGCAGGCGCCATCACGGCCCAGGGCGATGTGATCATGAAACAGAGCCAGCATCCTAAGGAGAGCTGGGAGTTTCTGAAATGGTGGTCCAGCACCGACGTGCAGACGCGGTTTGCCAGAGAGGTGGAGGCGCTGATGGGCGCGGAGGCCCGCTGGAATACGGCGAACAAAGAGGCTTTCCTGAACCTATCCTGGAGTGAAGCCGATATTGAAGTGATTGAGGAACAGTGGGAGTGGGCAGAAGAGACGCCTGTGGTTTTGGGCGGATATTTCACCTCCCGTCATCTGACCAATGCATGGACCTCAGTGGTAATCAGTGGCATGGATGTAAGAGAAGCCCTGGAGCAGGCGGTGAAAGACATCAACCGTGAGCTTCGGATGAAACAGGAAGAATATGGGGTAATAAAACATGATGACGAAGAGTAATAAGACGGGACTTGCGTCGGCTAAACGTTTTATCCGCAAGAATTGGATGGGGTATCTGTTTCTGCTTCCGTTCGTAGTTCTGTTTTCCATATTTGTCGTGGCGCCGGTCCTCTATGCGGTGGGCTTAAGCTTCACGGACTACAACATGATGCAGCCTGCGAAATTTGTGGGGCTGAACAACTATAAACTGCTGTTTTTGGATGATGAGGTATTCTTAACAGCCATCTCCAACACGCTGACCTTTGCGGTGATCACGGGCCCCATCGGCTATCTTCTGTCCTTTTTTGCGGCATGGGTCATCAATCAGCTGAAATTTAAGAGGGGATTTGCCCTGGCCTTTTATGCGCCGTCCATCACCAGCGGCATCGCCATGTCCACGGTGTGGCTGGTCATCTTTTCCAGCGACCGTTACGGCTATCTGAATAATATCCTGCTGAATCTGGGGATGATCGATTCCCCGATTCTGTGGAATACGGACCCGCAGTATATCATGAAGGTCATTATGATCATATCCCTGTGGATGAGCATGGGCACCGGCTTCCTGGTTTTCCTGGCAGGCCTTCAGAATGTTTCCAGTTCCTATTATGAGGCGGCTGCCATAGACGGTGTAAAGAACAAATTTCAGGAACTGTTTTATATCACGCTGCCGTTAATGAAGCCGCAGCTGCTGTTCGGCGCGATCAACGCCATCGTATCCTCATTCGGCGTTTTTGATATCGCGGTATCCGTAGCGGGCATGCCGAGCCCCAACTATGCCGGACACACCATAGTGGCGCATCTGTATGATTATGCGTTCATCCGGTTCCAGATGGGATACGCTTCTGCCGTGGCGGTAGTGCTGTTTGTGATGACCTTCCTGCTTGGAAAAGTGGTAATGCGCCTTCTGTCCTCCAAGGACGAATAGGCTGCCTAAATGAAATAGAAAGAGAGGGACAGCTATGATTAAGATCAGATGGTTTAAAGGCCAGTGGCTGCATTTCACATTTTCACAGCTGGTAATCTACGCGCTGATGCTCATATTGGTGGCTTTTACGGCGCTGCCGCTCATATATCTGGTATGCACGGCATTTAAACCGATGGACGAATTGTTTGTATATCCGCCCAGATTTTTTGTTAAAAATCCTACCTTTAAGAATTTTTCGGATCTTTTGGTATCGCTTGGGAGCTCTGCGGTTCCGTTTACAAGATACGCGTTTAACAGCATTCTTGTGACCGTTACAATCGTATTTCTGACGGTTATCGTATCCGCGCTGGGAGCATATTCCCTGGTAAAGTTTCATCCTCCGGGCGCCAAACCGCTGTTTAATATCATCATTATGGCATTGATGTTTTCCCCCCATGTGACGAAGATCCCCAGCTATATGGTCGTAAACAGCCTCGGGCTCATCAATACCTATGGGGCGCTGATCCTGCCCAATATCGCGGTGGCCTACAATATCTTCCTGATGAAGCAGTTCATCGAGCAGTATCCCGATGAACTTTTGGAGGCCGCCCGCATCGACGGCGCCGGAGAATTCCGCATCTTTATGAAGCTGGTCATGCCGGCGTTAAAGCCCGCATGGTCCACACTGATTGTGTTCTCCTTTGTAAACAACTGGAATGACTACTTTTCGCCATTAATTTATATCACGAGCCAGGCCATGAAGACGCTGCCGCTGGCGCTGCAGACGATCTCCGGTGGTGCGGCGGGAATGAGCGTCGGACGTGCGGGAGCCGTCGCTGCGGCCACCTTTGTTATGACTGTGCCTACGGTTATCATATTCACTGTCATGCAGGGAAAGGTGATGGAGACCATGGTGTATTCGGGCATCAAGGAATAAGGGAGGAGACTATGAAAAAGTTACAGAGAGTTACGGCGCTTTTGCTGGCGTTTCTGTTCCTGGTGCTGTGTTTTCCGGATACGGCAGAGGCCTCTTCGGAAACGGACTATGTGACGGGAAACAGCAGTTACCGGCTGCCCGTTCCGAAAGCCTATAATGTGACCGGAAGCATCAACAACATCGGCGAATATGAATCCGAAAGCCCGTTTTTAAAAGATCCGCAGGATATCTTTATCGACAGCAAAGACAATATCTACATAGTGGACACAGGAAACAGCCGGGTGGTCAGGATGACCCCCGATCTTAAGACGGCAGGAATCTATCACGGGCCGGCCGATCAGCCCTTCAATATGCCGGAAGGAATATTTGTGGATGAGGACGGGGACATGTATGTGGCCGACACGGGCAACAGCCGTATCGTCCACCTTTCCCCGGAAGGAGAGTTGGTGGAGGTTTTTACAAATCCTGAATCCGGACTTACCGGTTCTGCGCCTTTTACTCCGTCCAAGCTGGTGGTCAGTCCGACAGGTTATATCTATGTGGTCCGCGGGGAAAACATCATGGCCATCGACGGCAACAACGGCTTTCGGGGGCTGTACGGCCAGACGAATATCGGCTACAGCCTGGCAGAGGCAATGACACGAATCTTTGCCTCGGAAAGCCAGCGCAAGTTTATGACCAAACGTCTCGCATCCTCTTATATCAATCTGACGCTGGGTACGGACGGCATGATCTATGCCACCAGCCTTGAGAGGGAGGAAGGCGAGATCAAAAAGCTGAACTCCATCGGCAACAATACATACCGCAAGTATAAAACCATCGGAAATTCCATTAAAAACCCAATTACGGAATTCATCGAGAAAAAGGTGCTGAAAGCGGTGGTTGCCGGAAGCAAGTTCAAGTTCGGCGAGTATTTTGACGACAACGGAAACTATATGGAGCCTATATTCCGCGATATCGCTGTGGACGGAAAAGGGATTGTGACAGTGATTGAGGAGCTGAACGGCAAGGTTTACCAGTATGACCAGGACGGCAATATGCTGGTGGCATTCGGAGGCCTGGGTGAACAGAACGGAAAATTCGCAAGACCCAGCGCCATAGCGGTAAACAGTGAAGGCCAGCTCTATATTGTGGACCGGCTCAACAACAACGTGCAGATCTTTGAACCGACCCAGTTTATAGAGCTGGTACATCAGGCTACGACCGCCTACGGAGAAGGGGATTACGAGAAATCCTACGAGCTGTGGGAACAGGTGCTGGCCATTGATGAGAATTATGAGCTGGCTCATGCCGGCATCGCCAAAACCTTCTATAAACAGGGGCGCTGGAAGGAATCCATGGAAGAGAGCATGCTCGTGGGCAACCGGGATATCTATACACAGTCCTTTGATGAGTACAAATACGAAGTGCTAAGAAAAAATTTCGTATGGATTATATTGATCGCCGCGGTCATTATCGCCGCAGTGTGCTGGTTTCTCGTGGCATCCGGCAGAGGCGCCAAGAAGGCCTACTGGGCCTTTGTACACGATAAATCAAAGAAAATGGGCGTCGTAAGCGGCATCAAATATTCCTACAATGTTCTGCTGCATCCTCTGGATACTATAGAGGGCGTACGGTATAAAAAGACAAAGATCAATCTGAAGGCCGCGCTGATCATCATGGCAGCCGCCTATCTGGTGCGGATTGCCTATATCTATATCGTTCATTATCCGCTGGCGTCCATAGAAGTTGCGGATGCCAATCCGATATTTGAAGCGGTGAAGCTCTTTATAGTGCCGCTTACCTGGGTGCCGGCTGCATTTGCGGCGACCAGTATATCGGAAGGCGAAAGCAAGTTTGGGGAGATATTTTTCACCTCCATGCTGGCACTGCTGCCGTTTATTGTGATCAATGTGCCGCTGATGTTTGTGTCGAATATCCTGTCAAAATCACAGCAGTCCTGGTACGGTATTTTCTCCGCCGCCGCTTACCTGTGGATGTTCCTGATACTGGTTTTCAGTATGAAGATTTTGAATAATTATTCGCTGGGCAAGACCATACGCATGGTGATCGTCACCATATTTATGATGCTTGTGATCTGGCTGGTGCTGGGACTTTTCTATATCCTGTTTGCGCGCCTTGTGCAGTTTGTGCTGGAGGTAATGAAGGAGTTTCAGGTCAGCATGTTGTAATACCGCCAGAAGCGGATTGAAAATCAAGCGCACTGAAGTGCGCGCAGGTCATCAGCCTGGCGGTTGGTGACAGCGAAAGGAGCGGATCAGGCTTTTATGTTGAAAAAAGTGTTGAAAGAAAGGCTGGGACTTATCCTGTTCATGCTGGTTGTGGCGGTACTGGTGATCTGGGGCGCAGTGAGCGTTGCCAATGCACAGAAAAATGCCGTGAGAACAGAGTATGAATATGTGCCGGTTGAGGGAAATGTAGATTTTGAGGATGAGGGCAGTTACCGGCGGGCAGCCGGTAACGATAAGATGGAGCTCTATTATAACGAAGCAAAAGGAACCGTCCAGCTGAAAGATCTGGAAAGCGGTTATGTATGGAAAAGCGTTGTGGACGATGAGGTGTATGACACTGAAAAGGTCAATAAACAGTGGGCCTCTTATTTAAAGTCCGTGCTGACGGTGAGCTATAACGACCTGCAGCAGAGGGATGCGCCGCCGACCAAGGTGTTCAGCTCCTCGGACTGTGATTACCTGGAGACGGAGTACCTGGATAACGGAGTCAGGGTGCGTTACGGATTTACCCAGCCGGGCATCTTCTTAAGCGTTGAGTACCTGCTTGAGGACGGACAGTTTGTGGTCCGGATCCCTGCGGACAGGATTGAAGAGCAGTCACAGTTTGTGATTACAACGCTGGAGATACTGCCGTTTTTAGGAAGTGCCGGTGATGAGGTGGACGGATATTTCGTTTATCCGGACGGCAGCGGTGCGGTTACGGATTATGCCAATGCCGATCATCGCCCTGCCAGCATTAAGGCGGGTATGTGGAGGACTTATTCCAATAAAACGCTTGCCGTAGAGGAATTTATGAATGAAAGCCTGTACGAGAGATATACCGCAACCCTTCCCGTATTCGGCATCAAAAACGGAAGCAGCGCGCTGCTGGCGGCCTTTACACAGGGAGCGGAGAACAGCGGAGTGGTGGGATACCCTTCCGGATATGTGGTAAATCTCAACCACATCGGATTTGAGATTTATACAAGAAATGTATTTAACGTAAATATGTTCAATGTTTCCAGCGGTGTGGGCGAAACGGCTAACGGCAAGGAAATTCAGCGGGTGGATAAGGCGCTGAATGCGGAGGACCGGGAGATCCGGTACTTTCTGTTAAACGGAGAGGACGCGGACTACAGCGGTATGGCAGATGTCTATCGGGAATATCTTCTCGCGACGGGACAGCTTAAGGGTGTCATCGATGAAGGGGACGCAATGCCTCTGTCTCTGGAAGTGATCATGGGCATCACAAAGCCTCAGATGATACTGGACGAATATGTTAAGATGACAAGCATCTCCGAGCTGATGGCCATCATGGAGGATCTGAAGGAGCGGGGGATAAACGATACGGAGATACTTCTGCGCTCCTGGCAGAAGGACGGAGAGAATTATCCGGACTACTGGCCCATAGCCAGCCAGCTCGGCGGCAGAAAAGGGCTTGAAGAGCTGGATGAATATCTTCAGAAAAACAGCGGCGGCAGGGTATATCTGGAGAATAACTTCATCTTTGCCATGCAGAAAAACGGCGGTTTTTCCACTACAGGCGATGTGGTGTACGACGGCTTGAACCTGCCGGTATCCGCTTCCGGATATGATACCAACTGGTATCTGTTAAACCCGCAGGCCGCATTTGAAAGAAGTGAGGATTTCCTGGATAAGCTCTCCTCCTGGAGCAGTCTGGGCGCGGCATACCAGTATATGGGAAGAATTATTTATCCCGATTATAATAAATCGGCGCCCTTTACAAGAAACCAGACGGTGGAAAAGTGGAAAGAGATATTTGTGCAGGTGAAGGAGCAAAAGCGCCCTCTGGCCTGTGAGGGCATGAACCAGTATGTCTATGAGAGTGCGGACTATCTGTATCATGTGCGGGACAGCGCCTTTGGGCTTTCCATCACGGACGCTTCGATCCCGTTTGTGCAGATGGTTCTGTCGGGACTGATCCCCTACTCCACAGATCCGGGAAACCTTTCCTATGATATGGACATACAGAAGCTCAAATGGATTGAATACGGCGCGCTGCCTAATTTTATCATAACCAATGAAGATGCGATCAACCTTAGGGAAAGCGATTTCGATTATGTATTCACTTCAACCTATGATGTTTGGAAGGACCGGATTACAGAAATCTATCAGGAGTTTATAAGCAATTTCCAGCAGATCTACGGCAGACAGATGATCCGGCACGAGAGGCTGGAAGACGGCGTGGTCGGTATTACATATGACAACGGGGTGCAGGTGCTGATCAATTATAATGATGCCGACAGGGAAATAAAAGGCGCTGCCGTGCCGGCCAAAGGCTATGTCATAACAGAAGGGGAGGTGCGCTGATGAGCAAACAGAAAAGAAAAAGGAAACAGCTGTCCATGCGTACCAAGGACCGGATGAAAGGGCTTGTGTTTGTCAGTCCGTTTATCATCGGCGTGCTGGCATTCTTTGTTTATCCGGTTTTCCTGTCACTTAGGTTAAGTTTCGGAAAAATAGACAATATCATCGGGCTGAAAATATCATGGGCCGGGCTGACCAACTACCTTAGGGCGTTTCTGATCGATGTGAATTTCGTACCGATCTTTCTGCAGGTAGTTAAGGACACCATCGTTAAATTTCCCCTTACCATCGTCCTGTCGCTGATCATTGCGATTATGGTCAACCGGGACATTAAAGGAAAGGGAATGTTCCGCGTGATCTTCTTTATCCCGTTTCTGCTCGGCACCGGCGAGGTGATGAAACAGCTGCTCAACCAGGGCGTGGATACGCAGGTGCTCTCCATCACCGACGGCAGGATCATCCCTTACAATGTGCTGAATTATTTCGGCGGAACGGTGGTGGAAGCGGTACAGAATGTGCTCGGTGTGATTGTGCTGGTGCTCTGGGGATGCGGCGTGCAGATCCTGTTGTTTCTGGCAGGGCTGCAGAGCATATCTCCGGCGCTGTATGAAGCGGCAAAGATTGACGGGGCCACGGAATGGGAGGTTTTCTGGAAAGTTACAATTCCGATGATCTCGCCGATGCTCCTGTTAAATCTGATCTATACAATTGTGGATTCCTTTACGAATGTAACGAATCCGATGCTGGAATATATCCAGAGCTATGGCTTTACAAAAGCTCAGTTTGAATACGGAGCCGCAATGGGGTGGATCTATTTCCTGTTTGTAGGCCTGGTGGTGGCGGCTGTATTTGCGCTGATGAAAAATTATATGCACACCAATGAGGTGGAGGAGGTGAAAAAGCATGGCAGAGAAAGAAAACACAGAGTATTTACAATCCAGGGAAGCAAAAAAAAGCATTAAGCCGCTCCTTAACGGCAGGCCGGCCATCTGGCTGCGCCAGTTAAAGCACAGCGTAACCACAGCTTCAGGCGTGAAGAAAATCATTGTAAAAATCGCGATGTATATGCTGCTTCTGGGCCTGGCCTTTGTATTTCTCTATCCGTTTTTATATATGATCATCACATCGCTGAAATCCAATTCCGACCTGAATAATCTGGCGGTGCAGTGGATTCCGACGGAACTGAAATTTGAAAATTACTTTATCGCGGCGGATCTTCTGAAGGTGGGAAGATACGCGCGCAATTCGGTCATTGTGACCGTGTGCGCATCCCTGGGGCATGTGCTCTCCTGTTCCTTCATCGGCTACGGGTTTGCGAGGTATAATTTCCCGTTTAAGAAGTTTTTGTTCGCCTGCGTAATACTGGCTTTTATTGTACCGGTGCAGACGATCATTATACCGCTTTACCTGACTTATTCCAGGCTCGGCTGGCTGGATACCTATATTCCGCTCATCATTCCGACCTTTTTTGGATTTGGACTCAAAGGGGCGCTGTATATCTTTATCTTCCGCCAGTTCTACCTGACACTTCCAAGAGATCTGGAAAATGCTGCCCGTATTGACGGATGCGGATTCTTTAAGACGTACTGGAAGATTGTGTTTCCGCTGGCCCAGTCCACACTGGTTGTGGCGCTGGTGCTTTCCGTGGTGTGGCATTGGAATGACTTTTATGAGCCTGCGATCTACATCAATAAAGCACAGCTGGGATTTCTGCCCCCGCGCATCAAGAGCATTGTCTCCATCGTAAATGCGCCTCCGGAATCGCTGTTTGAGATGCTTGCAAACCTGGGACTGCAGGAGGGGGAAGACACGCTCAACAACTCGGTGATCATGGCCGGCGCGGCAATAATCTGTGCCCCCATACTGATCTTTTTCGCGTTTGCGCAGCGCAAGTTTATGCAGGGAATTGAGAGAACCGGTATCACCGGTGAATAATACCTGCATGATCATCACGGAAACAACGCCGTCCGTATGACGGGCGGCGGGGTTATCATAAAGCAATAAATACGCACACGGATGTGTGTGCAGGTCATCAGCCTCTGGCATGGTGACAGGAAAGGAGGAATTTCTATGAAAAGGAAAACAAGAACAAGATGGATTGCCGGCCTGCTGGCAGCGTTTATGCTGCTTTCAACCGCCGGGTGCAGCGGCCAGGATACCCAGGCCACCGATCCGGAAAAGACCACGGCAGCCGTAACCACAGGGGGTGAGACTACAACGGCTCCTACTGGCGAAGAGACAAGCGCGGAGGAAAATCTCCCGCCGCTGAAGCTTAGCATTATGCTTCCTTATGGCTCCAGCGAGTACGACAACGAGGAAATTGTTAAAAAATTCCACAAGGATCTTGAAACGTATACCAACACTGAGATCGAATGGATCTGGTACGACCTGGATATGTACTATGAGAAGTTAACGCTTCTGTTCGCATCCGGTGATCTGCCCAGCATTCTGATCACAGGCAAGTCCGCAGAGTTTCTTAACGCGGTTCAGAATGACGCGTTCTGGGATGTGACAGATTACTATAAAGACTATAAGAATCTGAATGAGATCACAGAAACCGTATTTTTAAACGCGTCGGTTAACGGAAGGCTCTACGGTATCCCGCGTTCCAGAACACTGGCGCGTAACGGCGTTGGTTACCGTCTGGACTGGCTGAACAATTTGGGCCTTAAGGAACCGGAAACCATCGATGAATTCTACGACATGCTGGTGGCGTTTACCAACGGTGATCCTGACGGAAACGGCAAGAACGATACTTATGGCCTGGGCGTATCCAGCTATGCCGGAACCTGGGATATTATGCAGACCTGGTTTGGAGTTCCCAACAAGTGGGGCGTTGATGACAACGGAGATCTGGTTCCGGACTTCCTGACGGAAGAATATGACAATGCACTGAAGTGGTTCCGCAAGATCTATTCAGAGGGCCTGGTGAATCCGGATTTCGCCACTTATCCGGCAGGTGACTGGGATGTTATGCTGCGCGGCGGACAGGCAGGAGCCAGTGCGGACGTGCTGGACCGTTTCCGCAGAAACCAGGGATATTTTGATACAGAAGGAATCCCTGCAGAGACCATGCTGGTGGGCGCCATCGATGCCGGATACGGCAAACGCTGTCTCCCTACCCTGGGTTATGCCGATATGGTGGTAATCTCCAAATCAAAGGTGAAAACAGAGGAAGAGTTAAAGAGAGTGCTTCAGTTCCTGGACGATTTAGGCGATGCCGAAATGCTGGACTTAATCGAGCGCGGATATGAAAACGTAACATACCGTATGGCTGATGAAGGCTATTATGTAATGCTCAACGAGGAAGAAAAGACGGCTCTCGGCGTGCTGACCGGCGATTTCCGCAAGGGCTACAACCAGCTGCTGCCTTATTGGTCCACCCCGGATGAAACTGAAAAGAGAATCCCTGCAGAGCCTGTTACCGACCCTGTAAAGCTGTTAGAGCAGCAGCTGTATGAGGAAGACAAGGAGTATGTAGTACCCAACTACGGTGCTCCCTATACCTCCCCGACCTATGTTGCGTCAGGTACAGAGCTGGATACAATCATCAGTGAAGCCAGATTAAACTACATCCAGGGAATCATTGACGATGTGGGACTGCAGGAAGCAAAGGAACAGTGGAAACGCAGCGGCGGCAACGACGTGATCAAGGAGATGAATGATCTATATCATGCAGCAGGCAACTGATTCTGCTTCTCACACATTGGCTAAATGACTGAAACAGGCCATTAAGTGTACACAGCAAAAAATATGAAGCTAAAGGGTCTGTATGAGCGGGAGCATCCGTTCATACAGACCCTTTGTTTTGACTGACTGTCAATTTTATATATTTTGTCCATGGTGATCTTATGGAAAGTCAATACGTATCATCTATAATATGGAAATTCAGGAAATGTCCAGGAATATTTTGGCGTCAGGGCCTGTTCGCCACGGATTTTTATGGTATAATATCGATAGATATTATACCTGCGCTGATTTTCGTCTGCGAAGCAGACAATTACCGTAGAAAATCATGCGCATCCCCCGGAGGGGCCGTGTCAGCTAAAATTATAACGGAGGACAGAGCAATATGAGTACGGTTATCTTAAGTGCAGACAGCACCTGTGATCTTGGCAGAAAGCTGCAGCAGCGGTATCAGGTGAACTTTTATCCGTTGCACATCCTGCTGGAAGGCAGAGACTATCTGGACAATGTAAATATCTCGACCGAGGAGATCTACCAGGCCTTTTATGACAGAAAGGTGCTGCCCAAAACAGCGGCCGTTAATGTAGAGGAATACCGGCAGTATTTCGAGAAGCTCACGGCGGACGGGTCGCAGGTAGTGCATATAAACCTGGGCAGCGCCATCTCAAGCAGCTACCAGAACTGCGTGCTGGCTGCCAAAGAGACAGGCAATGTGGAGGTGGTGGACTCCTGTAACCTGTCCACCGGGACTGGGCTGCTTGTGTTGGAAGCGGGCCGGCTTAGAGAGCAGGGACTCAATGCATCGGAGATTGCAGCCCGACTTAGAGAGGATACGGCCAAATGCCATGCGAGCTTTATACTGGACACGCTCACATTTATGCATGCGGGCGGCAGATGCTCCGCGGTCACGGCATTAGGGGCCGGTATACTGAATCTGAAGCCCTGCATAGAAGTGGACAACCGAAGCGGCGCAATGCATGTGGGAAAGAAATACCGCGGCGGCCTGGAACACGTTCTTGTGAAATATACGAAAGACCAGCTGACCCGTTATCCGAATATCGATACCAGGCATATATTTATCACCCATTCCGGGATCGATCAGGGGCTGATCGACCTGGTTAAAGAAACCATCGGCCAGGTTATGGACTTTGATGAGATCCATATCACCAAAGCCAGCTGCACCATCTCCTCCCACTGCGGTCCTAATACTTTAGGCGTTTTGTTCATGACCTTATAACAACCGTGTTACTGTTCTCAGTTACCGAAAAATTCCCGCGTATGAGAGGGCAGGGTATGGTCCTCATTGGGAC
>OGGQ01002509.1_pt1 | contig 19644 bp, 15 predicted proteins | sample 1571191 | NCBI WGS metagenome assembly OGGQ01 (sample SAMEA2582061, study PRJEB24529) | metagenome | biome: Human gut stool | place: China | collected 2011
CTTCCCTTCCGCTTCGCTGCACCCTGCTCCCTGCATCGGTGTTCCTCAGCTTTCCACTTCCGGTTTACACGCTCTTTCGAGTTCCTTAACGCCGCCTTTCCTCGTGCGACAGCTTTATTATTATATCACATCGTTTCCGGTTTGTCAATTCTACTCGATGTAGAACATTCTCTTCTATTTTTGTCGATGATTTGTGAAAATTCCATAAAAAGAGCGTTTCCCCTCCCCGAAGAGAAACGCTCCACCCTCTTTTTTATCGAAAAGCAACCCTTTATTCGACGATTTTCACATCATACGCTTGCAACCACGCATTCATCTGCACGAAATAAGCAATCGTCTGCGGATATGCCATCAGCTGCCCATACCACTGCACACCGCTTGGCTGTAATAATAATTGTTCAATTGCTTCTCGTTTCACCAACTGGAACAGCGGTGCTTTTGGATCTTGCAAAATCGCCGCAAGCATTGCTCGTACTGCCTGCAAATAATTCGGATTGTGGGTCTTTGGATACGGACTTTTTTTCCGCCAGAGCACTTTCTCCGGCAAATAGTCCTGCATTGCTGCTCGCAGCAGCCCTTTTTCATAGCCTTTGTACTCTTTCATCTCCCACGGCACATTATAAAGATACTCTGCAATCCGATAATCGCAGAACGGCACTCGCACTTCCAAAGCGTTCGCCATACTCATCCGATCTTTCCGGTCTAACAATGTTTGCATAAACCAGTCCAAGTTCAGCAGCATCATTTGCCGCATACGGCGTTCCAACGGAGAATCTTCCGGCAACGTATCTGCCTGCTGAATCGTTTCTTGATATGCCTGTGATACAAATACTGCCCCGTCAATCTGCTCTGCAAACTCTTCTCGCAGGAACTGCATCCGATAATCGGTACTTTGTGCCCATGGGAATCCATCTCGCTCCCGAATATTTGGATCTCGATACCAAGGGTATCCGCCAAATAGTTCATCGGCACATTCGCCGGAAAGGGCAACGGTTACCTGCTCTTTAATTGCTCCGCAGAATAAATAGAGGGAACTGTCTACATCTACCATGCCCGGCAAATCTCTTGCCTGCATTGCTGGAATCAAAGCAGCTGCCAGCTGTGGCGTATCCAGAACCGTCCAATGATGCTGACATTGCAGATAGTCCATCATCGCACGGATATAATCCGGGTCACTGTTCGGCTGAAAGTGGCTCTTCTGAAAATAACGGTCATTGTCTTTATAGTCTACGGAAAACGTATGCAGCACTTCTCCCCGTTTCTTCAATACCTGATTGGCAAGCGAGGAAAGCAAACTGGAATCCAAACCACCGGACAAAAATGTTCCAATGGGAACATCGGAAACCATCTGACGGGTTGCAGCATCTTTCACCAACTCCCGCACCTGTTCAATCGTCTGTTCCATGTTATCCGTGTGCGGTTTCGCCTGTAATTTCCAGTAAGGTGCAAGGGAAATTCCGGTTTCTGTTGCATAGCCACAGTGTGCCCGTTTCACTTCTTTGATGGTCTGAAAAACGCCGCAGCCGGCAGATCGTCCAGGACCTAATAAGAGAATCTGTGCAATCCCATGTTTGTCTATGGTATGTGGCACTGCTGGATGCTGCAATAGTGCCTTGATTTCAGATGCAAAAACCAATCCGCCGGGAATCTCCGCATAAAACAATGGTTTCACACCGATTCGGTCACGGGCAAGAAATAGCCGCTGTGCCTGCTGCTCCCAGACTGCAAATGCAAAAATCCCGTTGAACCGCTCTGTACAAGCTGCTCCCCAGTGTAAGTATGCCTGTAAGACAACTTCTGTATCACAGTGTGTAGTAAAAACTGCTCCTTCTTTTTGTAATTCTTCCCGCAGTTCCGGTGTATTATAGAGTTCTCCATTATAAACCAGCGTATAGGTTTCGGTTGCAGTCTGCCGTGTCATCGGCTGTTTTCCCCGTTCCACGTCAATGACAGCCAGCCGAGTGTGTGCCATTGCACAGTGGGTATCTTGATACATTCCCTGCTGGTCAGGGCCTCGATTGCTTAGAACTGCCTGCATTCGTTTTAAATCGGCTTGATATCGGGCAACATCTTCTTGCCAAGTGACCATTCCAGTGATTCCACACATATCAGCGTCCTCCTTTTATCAGCGGATTGAAAAACCGCCTGCTTCTGTATGATATGCAGAAACAGGCGGAAATGTGCGGAGATTTTTCTGTCAAAAAAGATTGCATTTCTTGACTTTTTTCTATCATTCTGCTATACTACAAATAGATAGAATGGATTTCAGATTGCTTTTTATATAAGGAGGAATCTCTATGAGTACAAAAGAACAATTGATGCAAGAATTAGATACATTGACAGAAACACAGCTGAAAGCACTGCTGCTCTTCATTCATAGCTTTCAAACAGAATCTTCTATTCCGAACGAAGAAACAGCAGCAGCTTTAAAAGAAGTTTCCGAAATGAAGCAACATCCTGAGCGATACCCGGGATATACAGATGTTGATACTATGATGAAGGACTTGCTGCAATGAAATACACCTTAAAACCAACCACACAATTTAAACGAGATTTAAAAAAGGCACAAAAGCAAAACAAAAATTTAGACTTACTGAATAAAGTCTTGCAGCAACTGGCAGACGGCATTCCACTTCCAGAAAAAAACCGTGACCATGCTTTAACAGGAAATTACGCTGGATGTCGGGAATGCCACATTCAACCGATTGGCTTCTCATTTATGAAATTGCAGAAGATACACTCTTTCTGTATCTCACCCGAACCGGCAGCCATAGTGAATTATTTGAACGATAAACAAACACGCACACCGCCAGAATCTTTCATTCTGATAATGTGCGTTTTTCTATCTCATTTTCATCTTCACAAATTTTATTTAATACGAAAATCTTCCCTCTTCCAAATGAATCTTATCCCAGAAATACCGCAGCATCCAACCATCAAAGTCGGTGATCTGCATAGAAGAACCTGCCATCATCAGCGAAGAGCCGCCCGGGAATCCTCCCGGTGGGAATCCATCCAATTCCCCTTCTCCGCCATAGAAGTCCGTCATGCCAAATCCATGCCCCAATTCATGCTCCAGCACATGCAGACCCGTTCCATCCAGCATATTCAAATAGGCATCATCTGACAGTCGCTGTCCCCAGTCGCCGCCGCATCCGCCAATGGATGGAAAGCCCTGCGTTGCCCAGAGATACATGTCAAACCGTTCGCCCGGATAAACATAGCTAGTATCCATGAAGTGATCCATGCGGGAAAGGTCTGTTGGTGCACTCGGCAATTTATCCGGAATGGTTTCATAGCCGTTGGATGTGTCCCCACTGCTGTCGTAATCGCTAATCAAAGAATCATAGACCACTTCATCCGGCTGCAAATCCAACAGACAATTCCGGTCTAAAACTGCCCAGCCGACAATTTTCACGGTAATATGGTCATATGGCCAATCTTCATAATCTTTCAGCCAGTCTGTCCAAGCGTTGATGCTATCTTCCACCAATTTTTCAAACTGTCTCCGCTGTTCCAACGATACGGTTTTATAAGACTGCCAGCGAACAACATAATGCAATTCGCCATTTCCGGCAACAATCTGATCAAACAAGGTATTTCGGCGAACGGTGGACTGTTCCCGTTCTACTCGATTTGTCCAAATCCAATCCGCAGCAGACTGATAGCTTGCCGGCATATCTGCAATCATCAAGGTCTGTTTGGAATCGGTTGTGGTTGTCGTTGTGGTAGTGGTTTCTTCTGGTGCTGTGGTTGTGGTTGCAATGCTTGTTGTGGTCGTTGTCTGTTCCGGTTCAACCACTGGGAAAATCGTATTTTCCGGCAGTGTTACAGTTTCTGCTGAAAATGTAGTCTGCCGCTGCATCAAAAATCCTTGCAAAGCTACAAGGTCTGCTGCATCTAGTGTCCCATTTCCGTCCACATCTGCCAAGGCAGCTGCACAGAAATCCGAACTTCCACCCTGTAACATCCATCGTTTTGCCAATGCCAAATCCAGCACATTTACAATCCCATCTCGGTTGACATCGCCCGGCTTCAGCCAAGTGACTGGCTCTAATGTATATGTTCCAAAATCTGTTTCATTCTGCTGCAAGTGAATGCGGTTCGTACCCACTTCAGTACAAGTGAACTGCTGCTGCATCCCATCTTGTTGCAATTGCAGTTCCAACGTCTGGCGGTCAGAAGCTGTTGCATAAAATTCTCCCTCACTGAGCGAGGATTTCAAGGTATAAGTACTCGCTCCCGTTTCTGTAAAGTACCAGATATTATACGCTGCAACGCCATTTGCGGCATATGAAAGAATCTGGCTGCCTGTTTCCGCTGCTCCGTTGGCAACCGTCAAATACTGTCCAGCATCATCCCGCAGCTGATACCCAATCCACGTATTGACTGCCGCCGCTGCTTCCGATGGGGCATCTGCTGCAAGTACTGCATGCGGCATGGATACCACGCCCATAACTGCCGCCAGCAATGCCGTTTGTAACGATTTTCGTTTCATCATCCTGACTCCTTTTCCCTCAGAAATTTTTCCAATGGTTTCATTATAGCATAGTGTATAAAATTTTTCAATTATTTTTGGATATTTTTTATGTTATCTAAACGCAACTGCTTTTATTTTTGTAAATTACCAAGTTGTTTAGATTAACAAAGCGACCAAGATTGCTCTTAGTCGCTTTATATAACTTTTCGATTAGTTTTGATATTTCAATATAATAAATTTACAGTTTATAAAATATTACTTTTACCATTATTACATATACTGCATAATGTCTGCAAATTGTCTAATACTGTTTCACCGCCATCTGCCCATGGAATAATATGATCAACCTCAAGTTCTACAGCAGAACCTTTAGCAGGCGAAGCTCCACAAGAACAACATTTATAATGATCTCTTTTTAAAACTTGATATCGGAGTCGGGCATTGACATTTCTTGTAGTTATGTGAACAGACTTCTTTGAACGCTTATTTGCAGTATCAGCAGTATCGTCAGAAGATTTTTCCATAATAACTTCCTTTTGTGTTTCTTGTCTTGAATCAGAAATTTCTAAAGATGAAATGCTGCCACCTAAATTAATGTATGATACAAATGCTTCTAAAGTTTTACGCCATCCACCAAAACGTCTTTTAAATGTGTCTATAGAATATTTAGAGATATTTGTTTTAATTATATCAGTTGAAGTAGGTTGTCGACCCAATTCAATCCACATTCGCTCGATTTCTGCAAATAAATCTTCATCAGGTATTTTTTCCTTTGAAAAACCTGTTGGTTTCAATTTAGCACGAACTAAAAAATCTTTCCAACTTGAAAATCGTTTAAAAATATATTCAGCAGAATATTTACCATATTTCTTATAATCATTATATTTTACAGTTTCAGAATTCAGTAAATTAGCAACCCTTCTCACATCAGAAAAATATTCCTCATCAGAGATTAGTTTTAGTTCCTTAGAGGTTCGTTCAGTTCGTAAATTAGCTAACGATAGTGCATGTTTCCAAGTTCCAAAATGATTCTGAATTGCACATTGCGAAAACTTCCCATACTTTTTATATGTATTTATCGAAATGTAATCGACATTCAAATTTAAAGCAACTTGCTTGATATCAGATAGAATTTCTTCATCGGTTAAAAATGGCTTATAGTCGTTCAATACAAAATTCATATTATCACTCCAATCGACTAAATTATATCATTTCTCCAATAAGAATCAATGATAATCCTGTGAATTTTTATAATAAAAATGCCCAAATAAAACGTTCAATTTCTAATATCATGCTCAATCGCCTCGTTAATTCCACCTGCATTTCAAGAATTATCTATGAAACTTGATCTACGTGAGAAAAACAGAGAAAACCTTGACAAAGTTTCAGCCGTGTGCTATACTACTTTTATATTGTCCTATTCCAAAAAAGTTATCTGGATGGGAAAAAATACACACAGAATCGAAGGATTCGTGTAAATGGAGGAACGAGATACCATGATTAAATGGAAAAAACTTGCGGCTACGGTTGTAGCTGCTGCAGCTGCTGTTTCCTGTGTTGGATGCGGCAATCAGGCACTTGCTTACCCGCTGACAATTGACGGCGTAAAAATCAAAGCTGGTATTTACATCTACTATTCTTATCAGGCTTATACCGAAGCAACCAGCACCATTCAAAAACAGAATTCTGACTTGGACACCACTGATGAAGAAGTGGTAAAGGCACAGACGATTGACGGCAAAGATGCAGAAACTTGGATCAAAGACCGCACCATGGAATATTGCAAGGAATTCGTTGCGATTCAGAAAGACTTTGATGCAAAGGGTCTGGAACTGACCACCGAACAGACCAATCAGGTGAAGAATTACATCAGCTCTGCTTGGGACAAGAGTGGAGAAACCTTTGAAAAGAACGGAATTGCAGAATCCTCTGTTCAGGACATCTTCCTCTCTACTTATAAAGAACAGGAACTGTTCCAGCATTATTATGGTGCAGATGGTGAAAAGGGCGTTACGGAAGACGAACTGAAAGAATATTATGAGGACAATGATGCTCGTGTTCGTTACATCACCTTCAACCTGAAAGACGGCAACGGCGATTTGCTGAAGGATGATGGCAAAAAAGAAATGAAGAGCATGGTAGAAGATTACCTGAGTGTTCTGAAAACGCTGAAGGATGAAGATGCCATCAACGACAAAATGGACACCATTCAGGAAGAATACAACGCTTATGTAACTTCTATTTCCGAAGAAGCTGCTGCTGCAACTGCAACTTCTGCAACAGATGAAAACGGAAATGAAATTCCAGCAACCACCACTGCAACGACTGCAACAACCACTTCCGCAGAAACAACTACTGTTACAACCGTTGCAGCAGATGCAGAATCGGATTCCGAAGCAGAAACCACTGCAGACACCGAAGAAACCGTAACACGTGCAGCATCTGACGCAGACAGTTCCGATGAAACAACAACCACAACCGTTTCCGGTGCAACAGAGGAAGAAAGTTCTGATACCACAGAAACCACCACGACCACTGCACCGTATGCAAACGAAAGCATTATCACAAAGGTTTCTACAACGGATGAAAAGGACAAGGATAACGAAGATTCCATTAACTATACACCGTCTAAGAAAGCCTATGAAGCGATTTTCAACGATGCAAAGACGGATGTTCCGTTTATCGTAGAAGATGACGAAGCTTATTACCTGATTGTTCGGTTTGACATCACCAAGCGAATGACAGATGATGACCTCTGGACAGAAGACCAGATGAAGGCTGTTGCCTCTAGAAAGTATTGGGATAATTTCACCGATGACAAGAAGGAAATGGCAAACGCTTTGAACATCGACCAGCAGAGTGATCGGGCAATCAAGAAGTATGACCCGTTCAAGTTAGACTTCTCTTCCAGCTCTAGTTCCAGCAATTAAATAAAACCAATTTGATTGTTAAAAGTCAAAAAGCGTGTCCACAGTTTCAATTTGCGGATACGCTTTTTTCTTGTTTCTATGTCGTGTTTCATTGAAAACTGTGCCTTTAAAAAGTACTTAGATACTTTTACCAATGACAAGAAGGAAATGGCAAACGCTTTGAACATCGACCAGCAGAGTGACCGAGCACTCAAAAAGTATGACCCGTTCAAGTTGGACTTCTCCACAAGCTCCAGTTCCAGCAATGAAACAGAATCAATCTGATTGCTAATCAAAAAGCGTGTCCGCTGAACATTCCATTTGCGGATACGCTTTTTCTTTTTCATATTTCAATTTCACATGGACAAGAATCAACATCCCAGTACGATACTTGAAAAACAAAAAACCAGATGCATTGCATCTGGTTTTCATTTGGTTGGGGTGGAAGGATTTGAACCCTCGGAATAACGGAGTCAGAGTCCGCTGCCTTACCACTTGGCGACACCCCAATATTTCATCTTGTCATCTGTTGTTCAGCGACTTATTTATTATATCACACTTTTTTGTGTTTGTCAAGTCTTTTTTTCAAATTTCTCAAAAAAATTTTTCTGAACTTCTTTCAGACTGTTTTGCGTCTTACTCATGACGACTTATATAGTATATCACATTCCGCTGTATTTGTCAAGCGTTTTTTCAAAAAAATTATCGAATTTTGTTTTTTTCTGTATCGTTGCATTACTGCAGTGAAATTAAAACAACAAGCAGGCAGATTTCATCATTCTGCCTGCTTAGCTCTTAAAAAATTAAATCACCGTTTATTCGTCCAGTGCTGTCCGCAGGGATTTTACAAATTCATACACCTTTTCCGGTGCTTGTTCCTGATACTGTTCAACCATGTTGACAATGGCACTGCCCACAATGACCCCATCACAATACTGGCTCATCTGCTTTGCAGCTTCTGGGCTGGAGATTCCAAACCCAACCATGCACGGAATCTTTGCATACTTATGAATTGGTGCAAAGAATGCAGAGAAATCCGTCTGGAACTTTGTCCGCATACCTGTTACACCATTCGAGGAAACACAATACAGGAATCCGGTTGCATCCTCTGCAATCATCTGAATTCTGCCTTCACTTGCCGGTGTTACCAAGCTGATGTTGTGAATGTGATACTTATCAGCACTGCCCTGAATCTCGTCCTTTTCTTCAAACGGCATATCCGGCACAATGACCCCATCAATGCCAATTTCCTGACAGGTGCGGAAAAATTCCTCTGTTCCATGAGAGAAAATCGTATTCAGATACATCATCAGCAGCAACGGCATATCGGTTTTTTTCCGCAGCCGCTTAACCAGTTCAAAAATACCTGCCAAGGTTGTTCCCTGCTTCAAAGCCTGTTCGCTGGCGTGCTGAATGACAGGACCTTCTGCAATCGGGTCAGAAAACGGAACGCCCAGTTCAATAATATCTGCACCGGCTTTTTCCATCTGCAATACCAGCTGTTCCGTACGGTCATATCCGCCGTGTCCAGCTGTTACAAATGGAATCAGTGCCTTTTTCCCCTGTTGTTTTAATGCCTGCAAAGTGCGGTCAATTCGATTCTCAGTCATCAATCTTCACTCCTCTGTATTGTGCGATTTGCTGCATATCCTTGTCCCCACGACCGGACAGGCAGATAATCATAATTTGGTCTTTTCTCATAGTCGGTGCAATCTTCATTGCAGCTGCAACAGCGTGTGCTGATTCAATTGCCGGAATAACACCTTCTTTTTTCGACAGATATTCCAACGCCTGAACAGCTTCTTCGTCCGTAATGGCAACATAGTCTGCCCGTCCGGTTTGATAAAGATTTGCGTGCTCTGGTCCGATGCCCGGATAATCCAGTCCGGCAGAAATCGAAAATACCGGTGCAATCTGTCCTTCGTCATTTTGCAGGAAATAGGACTTCATACCGTGGAAGATTCCCAGCTTGCCCTTTGCAATCGTTGCAGCGTGCAGAGCAGTATCCACGCCCTTTCCGGCAGCTTCTGCACCAACCAGCCGAACGCTTTCATTCGGGATGAAATCATAGAACATCCCCATTGCATTCGAGCCGCCGCCAACGCAGGCAACGACACAATCCGGCAACACGCCTTCTTTTTCCTGTAACTGCTGCTTTGCTTCTTCGCCAATAATCTTCTGGAAGTCCCGAACCATCATCGGATACGGATGCGGCCCCATTACCGAGCCAATCAAATAATAAGTGGTGTCAATGTTGGTGACCCAATCCCGCATTGCTTCGTTGATGGCATCTTTCAGCGTACCCGTTCCGTTGTCAACGCTGCGAACCTTTGCTCCCAGCAGTTCCATCCGGTAAGCGTTCAGCTTCTGCCGTTCCACGTCTTCTTTCCCCATAAATACTTCGCATTCCAAATCAAACAGGGCACAAGCGGTTGCTGTTGCAACGCCGTGCTGACCAGCACCCGTTTCCGCAATAATCCGCTTTTTGCCCATCCGCTTTGCCAGCAGAATCTGACCCAATACATTGTTGATTTTGTGTGCACCTGTGTGGTTCAAATCTTCCCGCTTCAGATAGATTTTACAGCCGCCTAAGTCCTTTGTCATCCGTTCTGCATAATACAGCAGGGATGGACGGTTTGCATAATCCCGACAGAGTGTGCGGTATTCTTCCCAGAAAGTCGGGTCTGCCTTTGCTTCTTCATAGGCGGCTTCCAATTCGTGTACCGCATTCATGACCGTTTCGGGAACATACTGTCCGCCGAACATTCCATATCTTCCTACTTTACCCATAATTCTACGCTCCTCGTATCAATGTCATCAATTGTTTCATTCTTCTCAGTGATTTTACGCCATCCTCTTCAATGCCGCTGGAAAAGTCCACGCCCGTGGGAGAAACCGTTGCAATTGCCTCCAAAACATTTTCCGGTTGCAACCCACCTGCCAAAAAAAACGAACGATTCCAGCTGTGTCGGGCAAGCAGCTCCCAGTCTGCACAAACGCCCGTTCCGCCAATGCCTGCACCTGTCTTTCCCTCTAGAATCAGGCAATCTGCCGGATTTGTTCCGGCGGCTTCAAGTTCTTCCAGCGTGCCAATGCGAAGGGCTTTCCAAACTGGCAAGCCGGTTTTCTGCTGCAAGGTTTGAATCTGCTCTGCCGATTCATTGCCATGCAACTGAATCACCTGCAAGTGCAACTGCTCTGCCATGCGGCAAATGATTTCTGATGATTCATTTACGAACACCCCAACCGCTGCAATTGCATCCGATTTTTCCTGTACCAAGCGTTGTGCCTGCTCCTGAGAAATGCTCCGGCGAAAACCACCGCTTAAAATCATACCCATATAATCCGGCTGGCAGAGATTCACGGCTGCAACATCCTCCAACCGCCGGATTCCACAAAACTTAATCTTCATAAGTTCTCCCGCAGCTGCTGCATGGCAACGGCAATATTTCCGCTCCGCATCAAGGTTTCCCCAATCAATACCGCATCTGCTCCATAGTTCTGGACAGCTGCCAGATCTTCATGCGTCTGCATACCGCTTTCCGAAACCAAAATGCAATCTTTCGGAACCATTGCTGCCAACCGTTCTGTGGTCTTTAAATCAACCACAAAATTTTTCAAGTTGCGGTTATTGATGCCGCAGATTTTTGCACCACAAGCAAGCACCTGCTCCATTTCTTCTTCGTTGTGTGCTTCAAACAGACAATGCAGCCCCAATTCCGTTGCATATTCGTAAAAATGCCGCATCGTTGGAGCGTCCAGAATGGCTGCAATCAACAGAATAGCATCTGCTCCCATAACCCGTGCTTCATCAATTTGATAGGTGTCAATGATGAAATCTTTCCGCAGCATTGGAATGGAAACTGCCTCCCGAATCGCCCGAAAATAATCGCTGCTGCCCTGAAAATAATGTTCCTCGGTCAGGCAGGAAATCGCATCTGCTCCGGCACGTTCATAAGCAGCTGCCTGCTCGACCGGATGAAAGTCTGCACAGATAACCGACTTCGAAGGCGATGCTTTCTTGACTTCTGCAATGATGGAAAGCCGTCCACTTTTCAGAGCATCCGGAAATGAATATACTTCCCGTTCCGTCTGCAATGCCAGTTTCCGCATGGTTTCCCGGTCGGTTCTCTGTAATTCCCGTGCAAGCTGTTCTTTCCGTTTTCCAACAATTTCATCTAAAATCATAAGCCTGCTCCTTTCTTATGCCAGAGCATTGGTAAACTGCTTGAGTTCCTCTAACTTTGCCAGTGCCGCACCACTGTCAATCATCTCTGCTGCCAGTGCAACGCCATCGCCGATGCTGCCAGCCTGACCAACCACATACAAGGCACAGCCAGCATTCAGCAGAACGATGTTCCGCTTTGCATCCCGAATCGTTCCAGCCAGAATGCCTTGTGTAATCAGTGCATTTTCTTCCGGAGAACCGCCAACAACTTCTTCCTTTTCTGCCAGCGGCAACCCGAACTGTTCCGGTGTGATGGTGTATTCAAAAATACCGCCGTCCTTGATTTCTGCAACCTTTGTCGGAGCGGAGATTGAAATTTCATCGAATCCATCTTCTCCATGTACAACCATTGCATGACGAATGCCCAGACCGCAAAGTACCTTTGCCATCACCGGAATCAAGTCATCGCTATAAACGCCCAGCAAAATATAATCGGTTTCAGCAGGATTGGCAAGCGGCCCTAAAATATTGAATACGGTACGTGTTCCCATTTCTTTTCTTGCCTTGGCAACGTATTTCATCGAACCGTGATAGCTCTGTGCAAACAAGAACGAAATGCCGATTTCGTGAATGCAGTTAGCAGCCTGTTCTGGTGTGGTCTGAATTTTTACACCGAGCCGTTCCAACACATCTGCTGCACCACTCTTACTGGACACGCTGCGGTTGCCGTGCTTGGCAACCTTTGCCCCAGCTGCTGCAATGATAAACGCAGACGTTGTGGAAATGTTGAACGAGTTCGAGCAGTCGCCGCCCGTTCCGACAATATCAATTGCATCCTTGCAATTGGGAACGGTCTTTGCCTTTGCCCGCATACCCTTTGCAAATCCGGTAATTTCTTCAATGGTTTCGCCCTTCATTCGCAGAGCGGTGAGAAATTCTGCAATTTGAATATCAGTTGCCGCATTGCTCATAATCAAATCCATTGCTTCCATGGCTTCAGTTTCGGTCAAATTTCCGCCGTTCAGAACCTTTTCTGCATACGGGAGCAGGGCTTTCTTCGACTGCTGCGGTGTCTGCTGCTTGGTCGGAATTGAAACGCCCGGCAGCAGGTTCAAGAATCGAATCAGGATTTCCTTTCCGTCTTCCGACAGAATGGATTCCGGATGGAACTGCAAGCCGTAAATCGGGAACTTGGTATGTTCCAGTGCCATAATCTGTCCATTTTCATCCCGTGCGGTGATACGCAGGCAAGATGGCAGCGATGCTTCTTCCACAATCAGGGAATGATAGCGACCGCAGGCGATCACTGGCGGCAGCCCTGCAAACAGAACCGACTGATTGTCAATTGCAATGTTGCTTGCTTTGCCGTGCATGAGGTGTTCTGCCTTGACAATCTTTCCGCCGAATGCCTCTGCAATTGCCTGATGTCCCAAGCAGATGCCCAGAATCGGCATTTTTCCGGCAAACTTCTGAATCGCTGGAATCGAGATCCCTGCATCTTTCGGATAGCCCGGCCCCGGAGAAATCAAGAGTGCATCCGGATGCATGGCTTCGATTTCTTCCAATGTGATTTCATCGTTCCGAACTACCTGAATATCCGGATACAATTCCCCGATATACTGATACAGGTTGTAAGTGAAAGAATCATAATTATCCAAAAACAGAATCATTGTGCTGCCTCCTTAATGGCATTGATGACTGCCAATGCTTTATTTACGGTTTCATAGTATTCATTTTCCGGCACAGAGTCCGCTACAATGCCAGCTCCTGCCTGTACATATGCTTTCTGATTGGTAAAGAGCACGGTTCGAATCGCAATGCAGGTATCCATATTGCCATTGAATCCGAGATAACCAACCGTACCGCCATACAAGCCACGCTTTTTCGGTTCAAACTGGTCAATCAGTTCCATTGCCCGTACCTTTGGAGCACCAGAAAGTGTTCCAGCTGGCAGAATTGCCATCAGTGCATCCAAAGCGGTCAAGTCTTTCCGCAGTGTTCCCTCTACATCGGAAACCAAATGCATGACCTTGGATGCCCGTTCCGTCACCATATAGCGAGTTACGGAAACGCTGCCAAATTCAGAAACCTTACCAACATCGTTTCGTCCGAGGTCAACGAGCATCGTATGTTCTGCCCGTTCCTTCGGGTCTGCCAGCAAATCGGTTTCATTCTGCATATCTTCTTCTCTGGTCTTGCCCCGTGGCTTTGTTCCGGCAATTGGACGGTTGTGAATCGTACCATTCTTTACGCTTGCCAGCATTTCCGGAGAAGCTCCGGCAACATCATAAGTTGGTGTATGGAAATAATAGAGATACGGGGATGGATTGCTGACCCGCAATTTCCGGTAAACATCAAAGCTATCCGGCGGATTCTGGATTTCAAACCGCTGGGAAAGAACAATCTGGAAAATATCACCGTTCACGATGTGTTCCTTTGCCTGCCGAACGATGTCCATATAGGCATCCTTGCTCGTGTTGGAATGCACGATGGCAGTTCCTGTTTTCAAGGTTGGCTTTGGTGTTGGGTTATAAGTGCGAATCTTCTGTGCCAGTTCTTCGGCTCTCCAGAGAGCTGCTGCATACTGGGCATCCAAGTTGCCATCTGTGTGCAGATTCTGAATTACAATCCCGTTGTGTTTCAGGTGGTCATAAGCAACCAGTTCTTCATATAAAAACAAATCGCAGTCTGGCATGTGAATGTCATCTTCCGGAACATTCACCAAGGTCTTTTCCATATACCGCACGGTATCATATCCGAAATAGCCAATCAATCCGCCTGTGAAATTCGGTGCATCCGGCAAAACCGGAGCGGAATACTGTGCCATTCGTTCTTTCAGGAACAGAATGGGATGTTCCACCATGAATGTTTTCTTCTGGTTGTTTTCCAGAATGCAAGCCGTTGTGCTGTGCATCTGAATTTCCTGTTTCGGATTTGCTCCAACAAAGGAATACCGTCCCCACTGTTCGCCGTTGTTCACACTCTCGAAAATAAAGGCATTTTTTGCTCCCTCAGACATTGCCCGATACAAATTGATGGGGGTCTGATTGTCCGCAGAGAAATCATAGAAAACGGGAATGGTATTGTACTGTTTGGCAAGCTGTTTCACTTGTTCCAATGATGGTGTAAGCATATGCTTTCCTCCTTATAAGAAAATGATGAATATTGTTCTATATTGTCAAATCAAAGTCACGATTGTCCTTGATGGAGATGCAGAAAAAACAAAAAACGCCTGACATCCCACTGCTATGGGACGTCAGGCGTAAAATCCTTAACGTGTTGCCACCCAATTTCAGAAACATCATTCTACTTTGCCGGAATGCTGTTTCCCTCTTTCCGAATACGCCGGACTTTCACCGGATATATTCTTATCCCGATAACGTAGGACATACGGCGACAGTTACTACCAAATTTTTTGGATTCCCTGTGCTTCTCACAAATCCATTCACCATACCGCTTCCATATCAGGATTCCACCATCCCTGACTCTCTCTGTTGCCGCTCAGCAGGTTACTTGCCTTTGCTCTAAGAATTTTAAGATGCTTTTATTATAGTCACTTCGTTCGGATTTGTCAAGAGGATTCATATTTTTTTTACATTTTTGTTCGTATGTCATTATGACGCAGACCGCTGCACCATAGATTTCACAAACTTTACAATCTGAATCAGAATCATTGAACCAAAGCTGAAAATGTGAATCCATGCATACTGCAAACCAGTCAGGCTGGCAATGCTGAACAAGCTCTTCAACGGTGGAACTAACAGAACTGCATTGATTAAAATCATGCCGGCAAAGAATGCCAGCAAGCCAAATGGGTTGTTAATCATCTGCTTCCGGAACAGTACCGGTTCTTCGGACTTGCAGCTGAAGCCATGCCACAAGCGGGACATACAAAGTGTTGCAAACGCCATTGTCATGCCCAGATAATCGCCACCCTCACTTCTGCCGAACACATAAGCAAGAAAAGTCATAATTCCGATAATCAAGCCGGAATATCCCGTGGAAATCAAGAATGGTTTTGTCAGAATGGATTCATTTGCAGGACGGGGCTTTTTCCGCATAACGCTTGCCTGATGCGGTTCTAAGCCCAAGCCGATTGCCGGCAAAGAGTCCGTCAAGAGATTGATAAAGAGCAAGTGAATCGCTGCAAACGGCTGTCCCAGTCCAGCAAGAGCACAAGCCAATACCACCAGAATTCCTGCCAAGTTACCAGAGAGCAGGAACAAGATAGCACGCTTGATATTTTCATAGAGGTTTCTACCGTTTTCAATTGCCTTGACAATCGTTGCAAAGTTATCGTCTGTCAGAACCATTGCTGCAGCATCTTTGGAAACTTCCGTTCCGGTAATGCCCATCGCTACGCCGACATCTGCCTGTTTCAGTGCTGGAGCATCGTTTACGCCGTCCCCTGTCATGGCAACCATACAATTTCGAGCCTGCCAAGCCCGTACAATCCGGATTTTGTGTTCTGGAGTAACACGGGCATAAACCGACTTATCCTTGACAAAGTCCACCAGCTGTTCATCTGTATAGGCATCCAATGCAGAACCCTCTACGGCTTCGGTTTCCTGCTCCAGAATGCCGATTTCCTTTGCAATTGCCGCAGCAGTTACAACGTGGTCGCCTGTAATCATAACTGGCTTAATCCCTGCTGCCTTGCAGGCTGCAACTGCCTCTGCTGATTCCGGACGTGGCGGATCCATCATGGCAATCAAGCCCATATATTGCAAGTCTGTTTCGTCTTCCAGCGAGATAGTATCGCCATCGAATGGCTTTCCTGCAAAGCAGAGCAACCGCAGCCCCTGTTTGGAGAGGGCTTCCACTTGCTTGTGAATCTTTTCCTTTTCTTCCGTAGTAATCAGCATCCGTTCTGTCAGAACATCTGCTGCACCCTTTGTGAAGAGAATCTTTCCCTGTGGGGTCTGGTTCAAGGTGGACATCAATTTTCGGTCAGAATCAAACGGAATTTCTGCAAGACGGGGATACTGGCTGCGGAGTTCTTCTGCCTGCATGCCGTTTTTCTGAGAAAAGCGAATCAATGCTGTTTCTGTTGGGTCACCAATTTCAGTTTCTCCCTGACAGGTTGCATCACTACACAGAACAGATGCGATAATCAACCACTTTTCATCATCGTTTTCCAGATTCACATCTTCTTCTGCAATGCTGTGTCCATGGGCAACGATTTTCCGAACGGTCATTTTATTCTGGGTCAGTGTTCCGGTTTTATCCGAACAAATAACAGAAACAGAGCCTAATCCCTCGACTGCCTGCAACTTTCGCATGATGGCGTGTTCTTTTGCCATCTTCTGTGTTCCGAACGAAAGCACAATGGTAACAATGGAACTGAGGGCTTCCGGAATGGCTGCAACTGCCAGAGCAATCGCAAACATCAGAGCATTCATAATGCTGTCGAAGTTCAGAACATCGACACGGAACAATTCCAACAGAAATACAATCGCACTAATGACCAAAATTGCAATCGACAGTTTCTGGCCGAACTGATCAAGTGTCCGCTGCAAAGGCGTTCTGCGTTCCGAAGCGTTCTGCATCAATGCTGCAATCTTTCCGACTTCTGTTTCCATGCCCACATTCGTGACCAGACAGACACCCCGTCCATAGGTGACAAAACCGCCGGAATAAACCATATTCTTCCGGTCGCCCAACGGAACTTCCTGCGGAATCTCACAGCATTCTTTTTCTACGTTGGTACTTTCACCTGTCAGTGCACTTTCATTGGTCTGCAACGATGCAGCCTCCAAAATACGAGCATCTGCCGGAACTTGGTCGCCAGCCTCCAGCAAAATGACATCACCAACGACCAATTCTGCTGCTGGGAGCAAAACCGTTGTACCATCTCGCAGAACTTTTGCATGCGGAGCAGACAGCGATTTCAAATTGTCCAGCGATTTTTCCGCTTTGACCGTCTGCACGGTGCCCAAAATCGCATTCATGGTGATGACAACCAGAATGACAATGGTGCTTTCCAGTTCTCCGGTAATTGCAGAGATAATAGCAGCAATAATCAGGATAATAACCAGAAAATCTTTGAACTGTTCAAGAAAAATCATCCAGACTGGCTTCTTCTTTTTCTGTGCCAGCTGATTTTTACCAAACTGTTCCCGGTTTTGGTTTGCCTGTGCGGTACTCAGACCCTCTCGGCTGGAGTGGTACACTGCATACAGGTCGTTCAGGGGTTGTTGATAGGGGGATTTGTTTGCCATGGGAAAACTTCCTTTCTTCTTTTTTTGGCAGCAAAAAAGGCAAGGCTCTTACTGAATAAATCGACACTTCATCCGTTAAGGCTGCCATTTATTCAGTAAAAGTCTTGCCATTTTCCACATATGCCATTCTTGCGAGGCATAGCTTTGAACTTATGAAGCGGATCGCAGAAATCTGCAATCGTATTGACGCCGCATAAACAAGAAACAAATTCTTGTCAGCTACTCCCTTTTACAGATTTTATTATAACGGTTTTTTTGCAGTTTGTCAAGTGAAACTTGAAAAAAATTATTTTTTTAGAATCCAAGATCCGATCCGCCTGCATCGCCCTCGCTTGGAACAGGTTCCGGATCTGGAATCGAGTCATAATTCGGTGCATCAGTTGCCGGCTCGTAAGAACCATTGCCATTATTATAACCGTTGTCATAACCATTATTATAACTGTTATCATAGCCGTTGTTGTAGCTGTTGTCATAACCATAGTTGTAATTATAATTATTATTGTAATCATTGCTATAGAGGTCGTCTGAACTGTTCTCTTCTGTCATCAGCGGTTCTTCGGTTTCTATCAGTTCTGTTTTCACAGTGGTCTGCGTGGTGGAACGAGCACGTTTCTTATCAGTTGTTTTCCGTGTCCGCTTGAATGTTGTTGTTTTCTCTGCTGTTGTGGTTGCGGTTGGAGCACTGGTTGTAATGGCAGACATCAGGTTTTCGTTGGCATGGTTGGAAAGATTTTCTTTCTTCACCGGACAGAGCATTAAAAATACCAGCAAGAATCCTGTTAACACCAAAAAGCACCCACAGCATAGAACGGTAATCCGAGTTTTTGCAGAAAGGTCATGGCAAAATGTTTGAATCGTTGTTTTTAAGGATGTTTTCATAAAAAGCCTCCAGATGGAAAAGGATGTTAGTCGAATTTTACTATTATTTTAGTACTTTTTTGAAATGCTGTCAATCAAACGACAGAAAAAAAGCATTTTTCACAATCAACTAGCTTTATTTTTGCATGGATTCAGTAATTTTCACAAAATTTTCAAGAGGGACTTGCTTTTCTGCAAACGGCATGGTATACTATAAAAGTAGTATGCGTTCTTTTTCAGACGCTATTCCAATAGTATGGAGACGTATCGAAGTGGTCGTAACGAGCTTGACTCGAAATCAGGTTGTCCGCAAGGGCACGTGGGTTCGAATCCCACCGTCTCCGCCAAAAGTCCACCGTAATTTTAATCGAATTACGGTGGTATTTTTTTAAGTTCGTTCTGAAGGTTTCTATGATGATAAGACGTGTTCGACAAATCGGAATTTGTGTGACGAATTATGATATTTAATTTAGAGACGAGGTTGTTAAAGATGAATATAAAACGTATGATTGAAGAAGATAACAGAATAGGCAACTTTATCAATGGAGAATTCTTATCCTATGCTGAACAGAATAATGTTGATTTGAATTATAATGAATTCTGTTTTATTGCGGAAAGCGATGATGGTGAGATAGTGGGTGTTATTACAGGTCGTGCATATTATAATGAGGTGCATATAGGTGATTTGATTATACATAAAGCTCACAGAAAATGTGGATATGGAAGTAAACTTGTTTCAGCAGTTGAGGAAACATTTCAAAATGCAGGATATGATAAAATTACACTCACGACATTTGGATTTCAAGCACCGGAATTCTATAAGAAACTTGGATATATCGTTGAATTCATTCGAGAAGATAAAAATCCTAAATTATGCAAGTATTTTTTGTCAAAGCGAATCATTCGATAAATTTCAGTTTATCAAAAAATCAAAGAACGCCAGTCATCCGGAGTGAAATGCTCCCCTTTTGTTAGACAATGTGGTATAATAGAAATATACCAATAAAA
>OGGQ01002511.1_pt1 | contig 19639 bp, 19 predicted proteins | sample 1571191 | NCBI WGS metagenome assembly OGGQ01 (sample SAMEA2582061, study PRJEB24529) | metagenome | biome: Human gut stool | place: China | collected 2011
CATCCCCCGGTGCGCGCCACACAAGGGAATTTTTAAGATTTCTGCTACAATACCCTCAGGCCAGTTCTCAGGAACCGGCCTTTTCTCTGAAATGATATAAAGGAGCATCTTCATGGAACCTATCCCAGTGAAAACCCGACTGTATCCCGCCTATTATCCCAAGTTCCGCTGCATTGCCCAGGACTGCCGGAACGATTGCTGCCATGATTGGAACATCTTTTTCAGCAAAAAGGATTATCTGAAAATCAAGCGAGCGGAAAAATCGCCCCAGCTGGAACAGCTGACTGCCCAGGCCATGGGACGCATCCCCGATGGGCAGCGCACCGAAGACCGATATGGGGAATTTCATACCCATGAAGGAGCTTGTCCTTTTCAAAGCGAGGAGGGGCTATGCCGTCTTCAGTTGGAGCTGGGAGAGGGGACTTTGCCCCATGTCTGCCGCACATTCCCCCGATTGCACAGATTTACGCCCATGGGCAGGCAGGAGACTCTTTCCACCGGCTGTGAAGCGGTGGTGCAGCTTTTGTGGGATGCACCGGAGGGCCTGGATTTTGTGGAAGATCCTCTGGAAAAACAGCAATGGAAGGGATTGCAAGATGTGGGAAGATATCGTCAATACCCCATCTTTCATTCGGCGGTCATCGATATTCTCCAGGCCCGGCAGTTTTCCATTCCCCGCCGCCTGCTGATCCTGGGCCTGATGCTGGAAAAGGCCGCAAAGGAATGGGATAGCCTGGATGCTGCCCGCTGGCAGAGTCAGGTGGAGCTGCTGTTGGGAGACCCTTCCCTCACAGAGTCGTTGGAACAGCTGCCCGGCAATCAGAAGGCTTTTCTGGCGGAAAATATGCGCACCGCCGCTCTGATTGCCGCAGGAGAGGGAAGCTTTCTGCTCAAGACTTTGGAGCAAAGCGGCGCATTCTTCAATAGCGGCACAGACACAGCACCCCATGTGCTTTTCCAGGAAACCTTCTTTGAAGAAGCGTCCCAGGCTTTCCGGGAAACCTTTGGGGATATCGATTATTTCTTTGAAAATCTGCTGGTGAATACCGCTTTTCTCACTGCTGTGCCCTCTTTGACCGACCCGGAGCAGCTTTGGAAAAGCTATGTGTCCCTTTGCGGCACTTATAGTTTCTTCCGTTTTCTCACCGTTTTGTGTTGCGGCAAGGAACCCACCAAAGAAAAGCTCTTCCAGGGCGTGGTGCTGGCCAGTCGGGCTTTGCTTCATAACAAAGACCGACAGGCCCGGCTGCGGGATCAATTCTTCCAGACAGGCAGCCAGACCCTGGCTCATATGGCCGTGCTGGTGAAAGAATAATGACAAAAAGAAAACCTGGTGTGGGGTTCCACACCAGGTTTTTTGCTTCTTTACAGGGACTGAAGGATGGTCTGATAGATCTTCTGGGAGAGCGCCTCTCCTTCTTCCACCATCTTCTGCCCCCGGGCCTTGTAATCCTCCGCCATGGCGGCGTCTTTCAAAGAACCCAGGTTGATGCACACATTCAGCCAGGCCCCCTTCATGGCGCAGCCCAGGTTGAGGGCGGCAACACCCAGGTCGCTGGCGGCGTTCTGGTTGAATTTGCCTTCCATCTTGTCCACCAGGTGCAGAACCTGCAGGCACAGCTCCATGGTTTCAAAGGGAACCTTGGTGGATTCCACCATGCCCTCGGCGATCTTCTGGCTCCGGGCGGCTTTTTCCTCCGGGGTTTCCTTGGGCATCTTGAAAGCGGCGGAAACCAGGTTGAAAGCATCGGTGTCCTTGTCGATGGACAGAATCAGCTTTTCATACAGAGCCTGGGCCTGGGGGATGATCTCGGCCATCAGCTCGTCAAACTCGGCGTATTTCTTCTTGCCCTGGGTCAGGCGGCACACCATGGCGCACAGCGCAGCCCCGTTGGCTCCGCACAGGGCGCTGACACTGCCGCAGCCGGGCGCGGGAGCATCGGAACCCAGCACATCCACAAAATCCTTGATGGTCAGTTCAGCCAGTTTCATAAGGCGTTATCCTTTCTCGTGGGCCACCCGGCCCTTTTTGATGACGGTGCGGCACAGATTGGAGCCGAACCGGTAGAGGATCATATCCAGATCGGGGGCGTCCCAGATCACCAGATCCCCCTGCTTGCCCGCTTCTACGGTGCCCACTTTGTCACCCATTCCCACCGAACAGGCAGCGTTGAGGGTGACGGCGCACAGAACCTCTTCCGGCTTCAGCTTGTAGCGCAGAAGCCCCAGATTCATGGCAAAGGGCAGGTTGAGAGAGGGGCAGGAGCCGGGGTTGAAGTCCGAGGCGATGACCACCGGGATGCCCAGTTCCACCATGCGCCGGGCCGGAGCAAAGGTCTTGTCCAGATAGAAGGAGGTGGCAGGGAGCAGATCGGCGATGACTCCGCCCTTGGCCATGGCCTGCATCCCCTCTTCGTTGGAGGCGATCAGGTGCTCGGCGGAGAGGGCGCCCACTTCGGCGCTCAGCTGGGCGCCGCCGATGGCGTCGATCTCGTCGGCATGGATGCGGGGCACAAGGCCCAGGGTCTTGCCTGCCATGAGCACCTTCCGGGACTGGGGCACATCAAAGGCTCCAGTCTCGCAGAACACATCGCAGCACCGGGCCAGCTTCTCCTCTGCCACGGCGGGGAGAATTTTGTCCACCAGCAGATCCACATAACCGTCGGGATCTTCTTTGTATTCCTCGGGCACGGCGTGTGCTCCCAGGAAGGTGGCATCGATATCCATGGGATGGGTCTCCTGGAGCTTTTTGATCACCCGCAGCTGTTTCAGCTCATTTTCCAGGTCCAGGCCGTAACCGCTTTTGATCTCGCAGGAGGTGACGCCCATGGAGAGCATTTCATTCAAAAAGCCCTCCGAACGCTCCAGAAGCTCTTCCTCGCTGGCCTCTCTGGTGTGACGCACTGTGCTCAGGATTCCGCCGCCCATGCGCAGGATATCCAGATACCCTGCACCCGCCAGCTTGAGAGGAATCTCATGCTGCCGCCAGCCGCCAAAGACCAGGTGGGTGTGGGCGTCGATCAGGCCGGGGGTGACCAGGCTCCCCTTGGCGTCGATCACCTGGGCGCCCTGGGCCTTTTCCATGGGGAAATCAGCCTGGCTTCCGGCATAGGTGATGATGCCGTCCTCCATTAGCACGCAGGCCTGGGGGATCTTTTCCATCTGCCCCTGCATCTCACCGGCATGGACAGAGGAGCCCAGGGGCGTGCACAGCAGACCAATATTCTGTACCAGTGTTTTTTCCATAGAAAATCACCCTTAGAGGATGTGGTTTTCCAGCACCTGCTTGGAAAAGTCGAAGTCCTCGATCTGCATATAGTATTCGGCAGAGTCGATGAGGGCTTTCATGGGGGTCAGACCGATGATCTCGGTGCCCACCACATGGACACCCCAACGGGCGGCCTCGGCCTTGACCAGCTCCAGCACACGATAGAGGGGGGTGCGGTTGAAGTCGGTCATGTTGATGGAGACCTGGGCGATGTTCCGGTCCTCCAGCATGACGCCCAGGGCCTTGACGCAGTCAAAGCCGCCGGAGCTGCGGCGGATGATCTTGCCGATCTTGCTGGCGATGCTCACATCGGAAGTGCTCAGGTTGATGTTGAAGGCCACCAGAGGCATCCGGGCGCCCACGGCCACCACGCCTGCGGTGGGATGGATCTTCCGGCCGCCGAAATCGGGCTCCCACTCTTCCTGCTGCACCTTTTCCGCCATGCCTTCGAACTGGCCCTTGCGGATCTTGGCCAGGTTGACACGGTGGGGAGCGCTGGCGGAATCCTCATAGAGGAACACCGGCAGACCGAAGCTGTCGGAGATCTTCTGGCCCACTTCCTTGCTGATGGCGATGGCTTCTTCCTTTGTCACATCCTTGATGGGAATGAAGGGGATGACATCCACAGCGCCCATGCGGGGATGCTCGCCTTCGTGCTTGGTCAGGTCGATGAGCTCCACTGCTTTGCCGGCAAGGTCGATGGCGCACTGGGCCACGGCGGAGGGCTCGCCCAGGAAGGTGATGACGGTGCGGTTATGGCTGGGGTCGGAGGAATAGTCCAGCAGGGCTACGCCGGGGGTGTGGCGCACCACATCCACAACTGCTTCGATCACTTCGGTGCGGCGGCCTTCGCTGATATTGGGGACGCATTCCAAAATTTTAGCCATGGTGATTGTTCTCCTTTTTCTATATGTCTCTGAAATAGTGGCAGACCGGGGTTTGGGGCGGAAATTTTCCGCCCCAAACCAGGGAAAGATGATTATTTGCTCTCTTTGATGACCCGCTCCACAAGGGCTTCATCGGCCACATAGGGCAGGGTGATATGGCCCTTTCCGGCGTAGTTTTTGTTGTATTCCACGCTGGTGGACACAGAGTTTTCGTTTCTGGCCCAGCTGCGGCGGGCAACACCGCCCATCACATCCCACATCAGGGAAGAGCGGATGATCTCGTCCACACGCTCGCTGCCGTCCAGCACTAGGCCAAAGCCGCCGTTGATGGCTTTGCCGATGCCCACACCGCCGCCGTTGTGCAGAGCGCACAGGCTCATGCCACGGGCTGCGTTGCCGGCGAAGCACTGTACCGCCATATCGGCCATCACATTGCTGCCGTCCTTGATGTTGGAGGTCTCACGGAAGGGAGAGTCGGTGCCGGACACATCGTGGTGATCCCGGCCCATCATCACAGGGCCGATTTTGCCTTCCCGCACCATCTCGTTGAAGCGCAGGGCGATCTTCACACGGCCTTCGGCATCCTGGTACAGGATGCGGGCCTGGGTGCCAACCACCAGCTTGTTCTTCTTGGCATCCCGCACCCATACCCAGTTGTCCCGGTCCTGATACCGGCGGTCGGGATCGATGCAGTCCATGGCCGCCTGGTCGGTGGCGTCCAGATCTTCCGGCTTGCCGCTGAGGCACACCCAGCGGAAGGGACCATAGCCAAAGTCAAAGAGCAGGGGGCCCATGATGTCTTCCACATAGGAGGGGAAGATGAAGCCGTCTTTTTCGTCGATGCCGTTCTTGGAGATCTCCTTGACGCCGCTGTCATAGACGGCCTTCATGAAGGAGTTGCCGTAATCGAAGAAATAGGTACCTTTGGCTACCAGAGCCTTGATGGCTTCAAAATGACGGCGCAGAGTGGCGTCGATCATCTTGTGGAAGTTTTCACGGTCGTTGTGGAGCATATGGGTGCGCTCCTCAAAGGTGATACCCACCGGGCAATAGCCGCCGTCATAGGCGTTGTGGCAGGAGGTCTGGTCGGAAAGCAGGTCGATGTGGATGTCCTTTGCCAGGCAGTACTCCAGCAGATCCACGATGTTGCCGTGGTAGGCGATGGAGATGGGCTCTTTCTTCTCCATGTACTCCTTGGCCCACTGGAACACCTGATCCAGATTGTCGCTGACCAGGCTGACCCAGCCCTGATCGTGACGGGTCTTGATGCGGCTTTCGTCCACTTCGGCGAACACACCCACGGCCCCGGCGATTTCCGCCGCCTTGGGCTGAGCGCCGCTCATGCCGCCCAGGCCGGAGGAAACAAAGAGCTTACCGGCCAGGTTGCCTTCAGCAGGGATGCCCAGGAATTTCCGTCCGGCGTTGAGGATGGTGTTGAAGGTGCCGTGAACGATGCCCTGGGGCCCGATGTACATCCAGCCGCCGGCGGTCATCTGGCCATAGTTGGCCACGCCCATCTCTTCGGCGATCTCCCAATCGTCGATGTTGTCGAACATACCCACCATCAGAGCGTTGGTGAGGATGACCCGGGGAGCGTCCTTCTTGGAGGGGAACAGGCCCACCGGATGGCCCGATTCGATGACCAGGGTCTGGTCGTCCCGCAGCTCTTCCAGGTATTTTTTGATCAGGCGGTACTGGAGCCAGTTCTGGCAGACGCTGCCGGTCTCGCCATAGGTCACCAGTTCATAGGGATAGAGGGCCACTTCGAAATCCAGGTTGTTGTCGATCATCACCTGGAAGGCCTTGCCCTCGATGCAGTTGCCCTTGTATTCGTCAATGGGCTTGCCGGACAGGCGGCCTTCGGGACGATAACGGTAGGCATAAATGCGGCCCCGGGTCTTCAGCTCCTCCAGAAATTCGGGAGCCAGTGTTTCGTGCAGCTCTTCGGGCACATAACGCAGCGCGTTCATCAGGGCCAGCTTGGTCTGGGCCTCGGTGAGGCGATAGCCGCGGTCAGGGGCCCGGCGGATGCCCTCTACAAAAGCGGGATATTCCGGCAAGGTGGCATCCAGCTTGATCTGCATGGCCTGGCCGATCTCTTTGTTGCTCAGCATGGGTGTTCCTCCTTATTTCAGTGCGCCGATGGTTTCTTCCACCAGCTCATTCAGCTCGGCAGACTTGACCATCTTGTCAAATTTGTTCATTTCAATATAGGAAATCTGGTCGTGCTCCCAGGCAGGGACGCTCTTGCGGATGTGCTTGTACACAGCGCTCATGGCCTTGCCCAGCTTGCTTTCGTCCCGGAAGGTCATGGCCTGGGATGCGGCAAACAGCTCGATGCCCAGCACCTTCTGGCTGTTGTCCAGGATGGACAGGGCTTTGCGGGCGGCGGTGGTGCCCATGGACACATGGTCTTCCTGGTTGGCCGAGGAGGGGATGCTGTCCACGCAGGCGGGATGGGCCAGCACCTTGTTTTCCGACACCATGGAGGCGGCGGCATACTGGGTGATCATCAGGCCGGAGTTGACGCCGCCGTGCTCGATGAGGAAGGCGGGCAGACCGGACAGCTGAGGATTGACCAGGCGCTCGGTGCGGCGCTCGGAGATGTCGGCCAGCTCGGAAATGGCGATGGCGATAAAGTCCATGGCCAGGCCCACCGGCTCGCCGTGGAAGTTGCCGCCGGAGATCACATCGTCCTCATCGGGGAAGATCAGGGGGTTGTCGGTGACGGCGTTGATCTCACGGGAGATCACATCATAAGCATAGCGGATGCTGTCCCGGCAGGCGCCGTGAACCTGGGGCACGCAGCGGAGGGAATAGGCGTCCTGCACCTTGCCCGGCTGCACATCGGCGGCAAGACCGCTGCCTTCCAGCAGGCGGAGCATGTTGGCGGCGCAGTCGATCTGGCCCTGGTGGCCGCGCACGGCATGGACTTTGGGATCATAGGCCTTCTTGATGGCCAGGAGCGCTTCGCCGGTGAGGGCGGCGCAGATGTCGGCGGTTTTCATCAGCTTGACGGCGCCGTCCACCACAAAGCAGCCGATGGCTGTCATGATCTGGGTGCCGTTGATCAGGGCCAGGCCTTCCTTGGCGGCCAGTTCCACCACCGGGATGCCGGCCTTTTTCATGGCTTCGGCGCCGGGCATTCTTTCGCCCTGGTACCAGGCTTCGCCTTCGCCCAGCATCACCAGCACCATGTGACTCAGGGGAGCCAGGTCGCCGCTGGCGCCCAAGGAGCCCTTCTGGGGGATGACCGGATGGACACCCTTGTTGAGCATATCGATCATAGTCTGGATGGTGCTCAGGCGGATGCCGGAGTTGCCTTTGCTCAGCGCATTGCACCGCAGCAGCATCACGGCCCGGCTGATCTCCTCGCTGAGAGGCTCGCCCATGGCGCAGCTGTGGCTGATGATCAGATTGCGCTGCAGCTCCTTGGTTTCGTCAGCGGAGATGAGCACATCGCTGAATTTGCCGAAACCGGTGGTCAGGCCGTAAATCACAGCGCCGTCCTCCAGCTTCTGGTCCACATAAGCCCGGGCCTTGTTGACCTTGGCCTTGGCCTCCTCGGTCAGTTCCACCTTTTCCCCATGGCGGGCCACCTGAATCACATCTTCGATGGTCAGATGGTTGCCGTCGATCATAAGAGCCATATCTGTTCCTTCCTTTCTCTCCGTAGGGATGAAAAAATTTTGTAAAAAGACGATCTTTGGCAAATTGGTACACTAAAAATCATAAAGGTACAGGGTCATTGTATAAAAAACAAAACACAAAGTCAATGACTCCCGAAAGAATTGGTACATTCTCACCGAAAAGCGAGAAAAAAACTAGCAATTTCCCCAAAGATATGGTATGCTTTTGACTAGACCAATTTGCCGGGGAGCAGGCTATACCAACGGTTCAATCTGGTAAAACAACAGAGAGAGTGAACCAATTTCCCCGGAAGGAGGAGCTATGACCTTCAATCTGGATCCAAATAAACCCATTTATCAGCAGGTGGCCCAGCAGATTTTGCAGGACATCAAAGAGGGGAAACTGCGCCCGGGGGACCGGCTGCCCACCGAGCGGGAGCTGGCGGCCCAGTTGGGGGTGGCCCGGGGCACGGTGAAAAAGGCCTATCGGGAATTGGCCGATAACAACCTGGTGGAAGTCATTCAGGGTAGCGGCACCTATGTCCACTCCCACCGCCAGGGGGCAGAAGGGGAGAAGCGGAAGCTGGCCATGGCCCTTCTGGAGGAAACCGCCGACCGGCTGGATCTGTGGGGCTTTTCGCCGGAGGAGAGCCTGAACATGATGCGCATCGTGCTGGACAAGGCCAGCCCGGGAGAAAAGACCCTCCGCCTGGCCGTCATCGACTGCAACCCGGAGAGCCTGGCTATTTTCAAAAAGCAGCTTTTGTACCTGCCCGGGGTCTCCCTGTCCCTCTTTATGGTGGACAGCATCATTCTGGACGACGACCCCCGGGCGCTGCTGGCCGATTTCGATCTGGTGGTCACCACCGAGACCCACTATGACCAGATCGCCCAGAGCCTGGCCGGTTTTGGGAAAAAGCTTTTGAAAGTGGCCATGGCCCCTTCCCGGCATACCATCGTCAGCATCACCACCTTGCCCCGGGAAACGCCCATCGGCATCGTTTGTTCCAGCAATAAGTTTGCCAACCTTATCACCGAGCAGCTGTGCTATTTCCGGGAGGAGGAAAAAAGCTACCCGGTGAATTTTGAAACAGACCTGCAAAGCACCATCGGCTTTATGGGCCGGTATGGAGCCATTGTGGTTTCTCCCGACTCCCTGCTCTTTGACAAGCAGGCGGCCGGGGATGCCTTGGACCGATACCGGCAGCAGGGGGGACGGGTGATCCCCTTTGATTATCTCATCGAGCGGGGCAGTCTGATCCACCTGGAGGAACAGGTGGGCGCTTTGATGGAGGAAAAATACCACCTGTCGGAGACGCTGTAAGGAAGAGGAGAATAGGATGGAAAAAGAAGACAAGCGCTTCGCCCTGCTCATCGACGGGGAGAATGTGTCGGCCAAATATATCAAAGGCATTTTAGAAGAACTTTCCAACGAAGGGGTCATCACCTACAAACGGATCTATGGGGACTGGACCAGCGCCAATATGCAGGGGTGGAAGGATGTGCTGCTGGAAAACTCCGTGACGCCCATTCAGCAATACAGCTATACCACCGGCAAAAACGCCACCGACTCCGCCATGATCATCGACGCCATGGATATCCTCTATGCCGGCAATGTGGAGGGGTTCTGTCTGGCTTCCAGCGACAGCGATTTTACCCGCCTGGCCTCCCGCCTGCGGGAAGCGGGGAAGATCGTGGTGGGCATGGGGGAACGGAAGACACCTTCCCCTTTTATCGCCGCTTGCAATAAATTCAAATACCTGGAAGTTTTGCAAAATCCCGAGCCGGAGGCTCCCGAGTGCCCCGAGCGGAAAGAGGTCATGGAAAATGACTCCGCCGCAGGAGGGCAGAACACCGCCCGCACTTCTTTGCGGGAGATCCGCCGGGCGGTGCGCACCATCATCGACGACAGCAGCGAGGACGACGATCAGTGGGTGCCGCTCAGCATTGTAGGAGATACCCTGATCAAGCGCTTCCCTGAGTTTGATGTGCGCAACTACGGCCACCGGAAACTGACCACCTTTGTCAAGGCGTTGGATGCCTTCGAGGTGCGGGAAGTGCCCAGCCCCATGGACAGAAACACCAAAAAGATCTATGTGCGCACCCGCCCGGGCAACCGGAACCGGCGGGGAAAATGAGCAAAGGAGAGGAAGAAAAATGGATTACAAGGCACTTAATGGAATCTGTGAGGAATATGCTCAGAAGGCGGTGGAATGGCGCCGGGATCTGCATCGGCACCCGGAACCGGCCTGGACGGAGTTCCGCACCACCGCTTTTCTGGCCAAGACGCTGGAAGAAGCGGGGGTCCCTGTGCTCATGGGCAAGCAGGTGGTCTGCCCGGAATACGCCATGGGCTACCCGGAAGAAAGTGTGATCAAGGCCGCCATGGAGCGGGCGGTGGAGCAGGGAGCCGACCCGGCCTATGTGCAGCGCACCCAGGGCTATACCGGCCTGTGCGCCGTGATCGACACCGGCCGGGAAGGGCCGGTGGTGGCCATCCGCATGGACATTGACAGCAACGATGTGGAAGAAAATCGCACTGATGCCCACCGTCCTCAGAAGGAGGGCTTTGCCTCCTGCAACACAGGGGCCATGCACGCCTGTGGTCATGACGGCCATGCCGTCATCGGCCTGATCACCGCCCTGTCCCTTTACCGCATTCGGGAACAGCTGCAGGGCAAAGTGAAGGTGATTTTCCAGCCGGCGGAAGAAGGCGTGCGGGGAGCCCTTTCGGTGTGCAAGTCGGGCATTCTGGACGATGTGGACTTTGTGCTGGGTGGACACATCGCCGAGACCTCGGACGGTTCCTTGCAGGTGTGCACCAACACCGGCGGATACCTGGCCACCGACAAATTCGATGTGACCTTCAAAGGGGAGGCTTCCCACGCCGGCGGATCGCCGGAAAAGGGCCGCAACGCTCTGCTGGCGGCGGCGCTGGCCACCCTGGGAATGCAGACCCAGGTGCAGGACGGCCGGGGCATGGGCCGGTGCAATGTGGGCCTGCTGACGGCGGGCACCGGGCGGAATGTGATTCCGGCTCAGGCCACCCTGAAGGCCGAGACCCGGGGCTCCACCAGTGAGATCGCTCAGGACATCTATCGCCATGCCATGGACAGCATCGAAGGCGCGGCCAAGATGTACGGCTGCGCCTATGAAGTGACCAAGATGGGCGGCGCGGCCAGCGCCCAGTCCGATGAGAGCCTGCGCCAGGTGGTGGAGCAGGTGGTGCGGGACAGCTTGGGGATGGAGCCGGACACCCTTCGCCAGGATCTGGGCGGATCGGAGGACTTCACCTATATGATGCGCACCGTGCAGGAACATGGAGGCAAGGCCATGCATATGTTCCTGGGCACCCGTCGCTGGGGCTCGGCCCACAACGAGTGGTTTGATTTTGGAGAAGATGTGCTGGTGTTCAGCGCCAAGATCTTTGCCAGCTGCGCTTTGCGCCTGGCCGGACGGACAGAATAAAAAAGAAAAATTCCCCATCTCTCACGGAGAGATGGGGAATTTTTTTGGATAAGATTCAATGGGAAGCGAAAACTTCTTTGCTCTTTTCAAAGAACTGCTCCCAGGTTTGGGAGAGCAGCTGCTGCATCAAAGAGGAAGGTTCACTGTTTTCCTGGGGTTTCTCCTGGGCAAAATAGTCCTGATAGGAGGAGAGTTCGCCTCGGCGTTTCAGTTCGGCCCGGATGGCGGTGACACCCTGTCCGTAGTGATCCGAAACAGCGCGGGATGCTTCCAGCACCCGGTCGATTTCGGCATAGATATCCTCTGCATCGGGGTCGATTTCCCAGAAAGCAGAGCCTTTTCCCGTGTAGTCATGGGTGCTTCCCGAAACGGTCTGGGAAATGCGGCCCAAAAGGGAATCGTCGGCCAGAGAGCCCAGGTATTGGTTGGAGCGGGACAAAGCCTGAGCGCCTTCACGCAGGAAGGAATCCCGGGCCTCTTTGGTCAGATCCAGCATAGACTGCACTTGTTCCATGGTCAGGCCCTGGGGCAGAGAGGCTTTGCCATCCAGCATCTGCTGGTATTGAGCGATGGTCTGATCAAAGGCGGTGAGCTGATCCCGGTATTCGGTGAGATACCGCTGGGGCATCTGGCTGGTCTGAACAGCATGATTCAGAATGCGCTCGAAGGATTTCAGCAAATCGGTGGGGAGGTTTTCCAGACAGGATTCCGGCTCCAGAACAGAGGAAAACCGCAGTTCCAACCGTTCCTTCAAAGGACTTTCTGTCTGCTCGGTCTGGGCCAGATTGCCCATCACCCGGTTCAGCACATCTTTCTGAGGACGGAAATCTCCCAGGATGCCAGGTTTGGAAGGATTTATCTGCAAAAGAGCATTTCCCCACCCGGCCTGGGAGGTAAGAGAAAAGAACATGGGTTACATCCTCCTTTTTCCAAAGCTTCTGCTTTTGTTATCGGCGCTTTTCTGGAAAAGTTTAGCGCAGCCAAAAAGGAGCGGTGAAAAAGGCGGCGAAAAATAAAAGAAACAATGCAAAGCTGGCATACCGTTTTTTCATAGCAAAATACAGAAGGGTAAAGACGGCCCACAGCCCCAGAAGGATGTACACAAGGATGGTAAGTGGGGTGAACTGTTTTTCTCCCGAGGACAGAAGCCCGGCCATGCACAAAAACAGCACCACATTGGCAAGCGAGGAAAAACGGCCCAGGTTTTTCTGGTTGATTTGTTCTTTCCATTTTGACAACATATCCATTCTCCTTTCACAACAGGTTCGCCGCTCCCAGCACCCGCCGAAGGAGGGTCTCGGTGCTCTCCGGCCACAGAATAAGGGCGGGACAGGGAGCCTGGGCGATCTTTTTCAGATGGGAACACAGGGAGTTGGGTTCTTCTTCCCCGGCGGTGTCATAGCAGGCGGCCCATTCCAGAAACTCCTGGGTCAGTTGGTGATGAGGGTGTCGGGGGTCTTCCCACTGGCCATAGCGCAGGGTTTCCCTTTGGCGCAGCCGCTCCATTCGCTCCTTTTCCGGGCAGCGGAGCAGCACCAGCAGGTCGGGGGTAAAAGGCGGGGCGGGAAACCAGCGGGTCACATCCCCATCCAGGATAAAGGAGGGAAACTGCTGGAGATCGGTGAGGAGCATCCGCCGCCGCTCTTCCACCGGACGGGGAATATCAAACTTCTCATCGGGCCACAGGTAGTGGTCGCTTTGCAGATGGGGCAGGCCGGTTTTTTGAGAGAGGGCTTTGGCCAGGGTGCTTTTCCCCGCCCCGGAGGCCCCCAAAAGCTGAAGGATCATGGTGTTTCCCCCTTTCCATTGCAATTTGGATAGGGATATTTTATCATAGGGCCAGGAAAGGAACAAGGAGGGATGCAGATGGACGGCATGGAAAAAATCAAGGAAATACTGGAAAGCTGGAGCGGGGGCTGGGGCATCCTCGATGCACAGCCGGTGCTCCGGCGTATGGGGGAGGAAGACCAAAAGAAGGCGCTGGAGCAGGTGCCGGGCCTTTCCGCCCTTTTGTGCTGTGTTTTGCCTTATTACGCCGGGGAAGAAGAGGGGAACCTGTCCCTTTATGCCCGAGGGGAAGATTACCACCAGGTGGCGGGGCGGTATCTGGAGGAAAGCTGCAAGCAGCTGGAGGAGCTGTTTCCCGGCCATACATTCCGGGGCTATGCAGATATTTCCCCCTATCCCGAGGTCTATGCCTGTGCCCGGGCTGGGCTGGGGAAAATCGGACAAAACGGCCTGCTGATCACACCCCAATGGGGAAGCTATGTGTTCTGTTGCATTATCGCCTGTGACCTGCCTCTCACGGGAGGAAAGGAGCCGGAGCCTTGCCGGGGATGCGGCCTGTGCCGGGCCGCTTGTCCTGGCGGTGCTTTGACGGAAGAGGGAAAGCTCATGGAGAGCCAGTGCCTTTCCGCCCTCACCCAAAGCCGGGGAGAGCTGTTACCTTGGCAGGAAGAGCTGATTGCCCACAGCAAGCGGATATGGGGCTGCGACATCTGTCAGCAGGTGTGCCCGGAAAACAAAGGGGTAAAAACCAGCTATATTGCAGAATTTACAGAGAATATTACAAAAAGTATAGAAAAGCAAGATTTGGAGGGGCTTTCTGACCGGGCTTTCCGGAAAAAATATGCTGGGAAGGCTTTTTCTTTCCGGGGGATCAAACCCCTGAAACGGAACCTGGAACTGAAGGAAAAGCAGGAATAATCTCCCCTGGGAGAGCGAAACTAATGCCAAAGCTCAAAATCAGAATCCAAGCCCGGACCGAGGGGAAAAAGGGTGTGGAAAAAGGAGGAAGCCATGGAGGTTTGGCATTTGATGAGTCCCGGTGCGGTGACGGTAGGGCCGGAGGAGACGGTGGCCAGAGCCGCCCGGCTGATGGAGCGTCACGGCGCGGGGGCCTTGCCGGTGTGCGATGGGGAGGGGAGGGTCAAGGGCATCCTCACCGACCGGGATGTGGCGGTGCGCTGCGTGGCTCTGGGAGAAAGCCCGGAGGAAACGGCGGTAGGGCAGATCATGTCCCGCCATGTGCTCACCATTCCGCCGGGGGCCGATGCCCGTCAGGCCGCCCTGTTCATGGCCCAGGGGCAGGTGCGCCGTCTGCCGGTGGTGGAGGATGGTGTTTTGCAGGGGGTGATCTCCCTGGGGGATGTGGCCAGATGCCAGGCCTGCCATCTGGAGACCCTGCGGGCATTGGAGGAGATCTGCCGGGAGGGCTCGCCAGGGGAAGGGTGAAGCGCTTTAAAAAGCCGGAAAAAGCAGAATCATTTTGACACCCGCCTGGAAGGGGTGCTATACTGAATCCATATATCTTTTCCCTTTGGGAAAAAGGTGGGATTCGGCATCACCGGGGCGGTTTTTTTCGCCCTTTCAGAAAAAGGATGGATGATACAATGATCGAAACAGTGACAACGGCTACTCTGGCCGAATACGAAGAGTTTATCAAGGGGCATCCCAAGGGCCATTTTCTCCAGTCCTCCAAATGGGGACGGCTGAAGGACAGCTGGAAGTGGGAAGCCATCGTCAGCCGGGATGGAGAAGGCAAGATCCGGGGAAGCCTGGCGGTGCTCATCCGCAAGGTTCCCGCCGCACCCTACACCCTGATGTACGCCGGTCGCGGCCCGGTGTGCGACAGCCACGACAAGGAGACTTTGGCCGAACTGACCCAGGGAGCCAAAGAGCTGGCGAAAAAATACCATGCCTATTCTCTCATGATGGACCCGGACATCAAAAGCGAGGACAAGGAGTTCATCTCCATCATGAAGGAGCTGGGTTACAAGCACAAGGAGAGCGGCAAGAACTTTGAAGGGGTGCAGCCCAACTATGTGTTCCGCCTGGATGTGGCGGGTAAGACACTGGATGAGCTGATGGCCGCCTTCCACCAGAAGACCCGCTACAACATCCGTCTGGCCGGGCGGAAAGGGGTGGAGGTCATCTGCTGCAACGAGGAGCAGGTGAAAGAGATGCTGCCCCACTTTGCCCGCATCATGGAAGAGACCGGCCAGCGGGACGGCTTCATCACAAGACCCCAGAGCTATTTTGAAAAGCTGCTGCGGGAGATGGGAGAGGACGCCCGGCTCTATATGGCCCTCTATAACGACAAGCCGGTGGCCGGCACGCTGGCCATCCACTTTGGCAACAAGGTCTGGTATCTCTACGGCGCTTCCTCCAACCAGTACCGGAATGTGATGCCCAACTATCTGCTCCAGTGGAACATGATCCAGTGGGCTGTGGAAGAAGGCTGTGATATTTACGATTTCCGGGGCGTCTCCGGAGATCTGACCCCGGAAAATCCCCTCTATGGCCTGTACCTGTTCAAAAAAGGCTTCAGCGGCGAGCTGGTGGAGTTCTGCGGGGAGCTGGAATACATCTATAAGCCTGTGGTCAATCTGGCTGTGGGCGCCGGAATGAAAATGGTGCGCACCCTGCGCCATGCCGCCTATGTGCGGAAAACCAAAAAGGACAAGCCACAGGAAAAAGCCAAAGAGACAGAGAAGCAGGAAGAAAAACAGGAAAACAAATAGCCCTTGGGGAAGGGGATAACAGATGAAACGGCTTGTGATCGAAGAAGAAAAGATCATACACAATCTGGAGGTCATCGGGGAAAAATCCGGCGGGGCCCCGCTGATCGCTGTGCTCAAGGCCAACGCCTATGGCCTGGGGATGCTCCCCATGGCCGATCTGCTCCGCCGCCAGGGGGTCAAGCGCTTCGGCGTTACCGAGCCGGAGGATGCCGTGGCCCTGCGGGACGGAGGGTTTCTGGACGAAGAGATTCTCATGCTCCGCTCCACCGCCGTCAAGGAGGATATTGAGAAGATTTTGTCCTCCACCGCTACGGCAGCCATCGGTTCCTATGATGCGGCTGTGGCACTCAACGGCATGGCGGAAGAAGCGGGGATGGTGGCAGATGTCCATGTGGAGATCGACACCGGTATGGGCCGCTATGGTTTCGAGCCTTCGGAACTGGAGCGGGTGCTTTCGGTGTTCCGCTTTATGGGGAATCTCCATGTCACCGGTATGTTCACCCATTTCCCCTCGGCCTTTGCCAGCCCCAAGGCCACCAGAGTCCAGTATGACAAATTGGTGGAAATGGCGGCCAAGGTGCGTCAGGCGGGCTTTGATCCGGGGATGCTCCACGCCGCCAACAGCGCCGCCTTGTTCCGCTGCGACCTGCCCTCGCTGGACGGGGTGCGCATCGGTTCGGCCATCGGCGGCCGCACCACCGCCAAGGGAGACACCGGGCTGCAGAAAACCGGACGGCTGGAAAGCCAGGTGGCCGAAGTCCGTTGGCTCCCGGCAGGCCACGGGGTGGGCTATGGCCCGGCCTTTGTCACAAAGCGCCCCACCAAAATCGCCGTCATTCCGGTGGGTTATTCCGACGGATTCATGGTGGAAAAGGGCCGGGACGCCTTCCGCTTCCGGGACAGTTTGCGCTACGCCCTGGGAGATATGGCAAAATGGCTGCGGCGGAAAAAATTCTATGTGACGGTGGGAAATCGCCGGGTACGGGTGCTGGGCCATGTGGGCCTCAACCACACCACGGTGGATGTGACCGACATCGACTGCCAGCCGGGAGAAATCGCTTTGTTCGATGTGTCCCCCATGTTCGTGCCCCCCTCCATCCCCCGGGTCTACCGGTGAGGAAAAAGGACGCTCGTTCACGAAATATCCATTGAATCTTTTTTCCAGATGGGGTATAATAAGAACAATCCAAGGGGGGATTCCCCCAATATTTTTAATAAAAACCACCAAGGAGGCGGCTACATATGAAAATGATTATTGCGATCCTCAACTCGGACGATGCTTCCACCGTCATGCATAACCTGATGAAAGATGGTTATCAGATCACCAAACTGTCCACCACCGGCGGCTTTCTCCGGGCCGGGAATGTGACGGTGCTCATCGGCGTGGAGGACGACAAGCTGGAGCACTGCCTGGAGATCATCGGCAAGTACTCCAAGAGCCGCAAGCAGCTCATTCCCAGCAGCGCCGAAGCCGGCATCAGCTTCTATCCTTCCATGCCTGTGGAAGTGGTTGTGGGCGGCGCCACCATCTTCGTGCTGGATGTGGAACAGTTCAAGAAAGTCTGATCGATTATGCGTCTGTCGCATTTGTTGGGGAACGAGCGTCTCAAAGAGGCGCTCGCTCCCCTTTTCAAAGAGGATTTTCCTCAGTCTGTGATCCTGGAGGGGGCGGAGGGCCTGGGAAAGCGCACCGCCGCCTTTTCTATGGCCAAATCCCTGATGTGCCAGGAAAAAGACGGGCCTTGCGGCCATTGCGGCCCCTGCGTGCGCATGGAGGCCGGTTCCCATCCGGACTATCGGCTGTTTAATCCGGAGGGAGGGCTGATCAAGGTGGACGATGTGCGGGAGATCCGCCGTCTGTCCTTCATCCGCCCCAGTGAAAGCAGCCAGAAAATTTTTGTGCTCAATGACAGCGGCAAAATGAACCCTCAGGCCCAGAACGCCTTGCTCAAAGTACTGGAAGAGCCCAGGGAGACGGTGTTTATCCTGCTGTGCCGTCAGGCCGAGGAGCTTTTGGAAACGGTGCGCTCCCGGTGTGTCCGCTATGCTCTGGAGCCTTTGCCCCAATCGGTGGTGGAAGAAGAGCTGGAAAAGCGCCAGCCGGAGAAAGGGCCGGAAGCAAGACGCCAGGCGGCGGAAAACTGCGGCGGCTCTCTGGGCCGGGCCCTTCAGCTTCTGGAGGGAGCCGAGGGCAAGGGAAGCGCCGTGGCCCGCCGTTTTCTTGCAGCTTTGCACCAGGGAGAATGGCAGGTGCTCACCGCCTGTTTGGAAGCGGGGAGCCTGAATCGGGAGGAGTTTGCCCTTTTCTGCGATGAGGCCTGTGTGGGCCTGTGGCATCTGGCCCGGGAAAAGGGCGGGGAAGACTGGATTTTGTCCCTGTATGAATATCTGCGGGGCCTTTCGGCCCGCGTCCAATGGAACGCTTCGGTGTCCGCCATGAGCGGGGGACTGGCCGCCACCTGCGGCCAGCTGCGCTTTGCCGGGCCCCAAGGGAGGAAATATGACGGAAGTTATCGGAGTTCGTTTTAAAAAAGTAGGAAAAGTATATGATTTTGACCCGGTGAATCTGAAGGTGGACAAGGACAGCTATGTGATCGTGGAAACCGCCCGAGGGGTGGAGTACGGTCAGGTGGCCACGCCCAACCACGAGGTGGAGGACTATCAGATCGTCAAGCCTTTGCGCCGGGTGCTCAGAGCCGCCACCGAGGAAGATAAAAAAACGGTGGAGGAAAACCAGCGTCTGGAGAAAGAGGCCTTCGCCATCTGTGAAAAAAAGATCCGGGCCCATCAGCTGGAAATGAAGCTGGTGGAGGTGGAATACACCTTTGACCGGGGGAAGATCCTCTTTTATTTCACCGCCGATGGCCGGGTGGATTTCCGGGAGCTGGTGAAGGATCTGGCGTCGGTGTTCCGCACCCGCATCGAGCTGCGGCAGATCGGCGTGCGGGATGAGGCCAAAATGCTGGGAGGACTGGGTGTGTGCGGCTGTCCATTGTGCTGCGCCACCTTCCTGGACGATTTTGCCCCGGTGTCCATCAACATGGCCAAGGACCAGGGCTTGTCCCTCAATCCCTCCAAGATCTCCGGCAGCTGTGGCCGGTTGATGTGCTGTCTGAAGTATGAAAACGAGGCCTATCAGGACCTGCTGCGCACCACGCCGCCGGTGGATTCTCTGGTGGAGACTCCCAACGGCCAGGGCGTGGTCACCGAGATCAGCCTGCTGCGGGGATTCTGCAAGGTCCGTCTGGAGGACAGCAACGAAGCGCCCCGGCTCTACCGGAAGGATGAGCTGACGGTGCTGCGCCCCGGACGCATCCGGGCACGCCGTCCCAAGAACAAGTCGGCCGACCATGGAGAGGCCGCTCCCAAGGCACAAGAGAACGGCCCCAAGCCGGAACCGGCTCCTCAGAAAGCAGAGACCGCTCCTGCTCCCAAAGTGGAAGAGGAACGGGGAGAAAACCGGGAAAAATCTCAGCGGCCCCAGCCCCGCCGTCCTCGGGATAACCGAGAAAATCGTGAAAATCGTGAAAACCGGGAGAACCGGGAGGGCAGAGAGAACAGAGAGAAGCGGGAGGGCCGCAATAACCGTGAGAGCCGTGAAAACCGGGAAGGCCGGGAAAACGGGGAGAATCGGGAAAACCGCAGCCGTCCGCCTCGCCGCTATCCTCCTCGCCGCCCTCGGAAAAGCGGAGAAGGAAAGTCGGAAGGCAAAACCGAAGATTGATTCACAGCGCCTCGGTGTTATGCCGGGGCGCTTTGTATGTTGAAAAAGTGGCTCAGGCCACTTTAGGGGGTTTTGCAAGGGGCTACATGCACGCCTTTGGCGCACACTTGCCCCTTGAGAAGTGCAAAAAGCCACGCACA
>OGGQ01002512.1_pt1 | contig 19627 bp, 14 predicted proteins | sample 1571191 | NCBI WGS metagenome assembly OGGQ01 (sample SAMEA2582061, study PRJEB24529) | metagenome | biome: Human gut stool | place: China | collected 2011
GAGCGTCCGCCTCACACGCGGAAGGTCACAGATTCGAGTTCTGTTGTCTCCACCATGCGAAGAACCACACCAAAAGGTGTGGTTCTTTTGCTATTCTTGACCGTTCGGCGGGCGACCGCCTCCAACGGGTCAGGCCGCAGATTTTAGTTGTGTTGTCTCCACCAAAACAAAAAGCAGTTGCGAAAGCAACTGCTTTTTGTTTTGGGTTTCGGCGGCTTTGCCGCCTTCACCCTCCGGCGATTACAGTGCTCGGCAGAAGTGAATTCTGCCTGCGCCAAGGTTTTGGCCAAAGGCCAAAACGCTTGTACGGCGCATCTGCGCCGCCGGCCAGAAGGCCGGGATCGCGGCGGTTCGGCGGGCGACCACCTCTAATCATTGTTTTTAAAAAGAAGGAAGATGCGATGCAGTCGCATCTTCCTTTTTTGCGTTCTGGCAAGAAGAAAAAAGGTACTCATAGTCGCTTCAGATGTAAAGCTAGGAATGGGTTCAAGAGCGAGGGAGAAATAAATTTATTTTACCTATTGACATAGTAGGTAAATATAGATATGATTATACCAACCTAAATGGTAGGCAAATAAGAGACCCCATGACAGGGCGCCTCTTCTGGCCTACAAGAGAAGGCAGGGAACACCATGGGGCATTTTTTTGAGACGCTGGTCAGAGCAAACTTTCGTTTTGGGCGAATGTGTCTGTGTTGATGAATAAGTGAACACCGACTACACAAAACGAAAGGAATAGATGACAATGAACAATTACAGATTTGAGACGCTCCAGCTGCATGTGGGACAGGAGACCCCCGACCCTGCGACGGACGCCCGGGCGGTCCCTATTTATGCCACTGCGTCGTATGTATTTCAGGACTGCGCCCATGCCGCGGCTCGGTTCAGCCTGGAGGAAGGCGGAAATATCTATAGCCGACTGACAAACTCCACCCAAGATGTGTTGGAGAAGCGGATCGCGGCTTTGGAAGGTGGTGTTGCCGCTCTGGCGCTGTCCTCCGGCGCAGCTGCCATTGCCTATACCATCGAGGCCCTGGCCCTGAATGGGGGGCACATCGTGGCGCAGAAGACCATTTACGGAGGCAGCTATAATCTTCTGGCTCATACGCTGCCCAATTTCGGCATCACCGCCAGCTTTGTGGATATCCACAACCTGGACGAGGTGGAGCGCGCTATTGAGCCAAACACCCGGGCCATCTATATTGAAACCCTGGGCAATCCCAACAGCGATATTCCTGACATCGATGCGCTGGCTGAATTGGCACACCGCCACGGCCTGCCGCTGGTGGTGGATAATACCTTTGGTACGCCCTACCTGATCCGGCCCATTGAGCACGGCGCGGATCTGGTTGTTCACTCCGCAACCAAGTTCCTCGGCGGACACGGCACCACGCTGGGCGGCATCATCGTAGATGCCGGAACCTTCGACTGGTCGGCCTCGGGCAAGTATCCTGCCATTGCCGACCCAAATCCCAGCTATCACGGAGTCTCCTTTGTCCAAGCAGCTGGCAAGGCGGCGTTCGTCACCTATGTCCGGGCGGTTCTGCTGCGGGATACCGGCGCCTGCATTTCTCCCTTTGCCGCCTTCCTGCTGCTGCAGGGCGTGGAGACCCTCTCTCTGCGCATAGAGCGCCATGTGGAGAATACCAAGAAGGTGGTGGAGTTTTTGGCCAACCACCCCCAGGTAGAGCAGGTCAGCCACCCATCTTTGCCGGAGCACCCGGACCACGGGCTCTATGAGCGGTACTTCCCCAACGGCGGTGCCTCCATTTTTACCTTTGACATCCGGGGCGGAGAGAAGCAGGCCCATCAGTTTATTGACAGCCTGGAGATTTTCTCTCTCCTTGCCAACGTTGCCGATGTGAAAAGCCTGGTCATCCATCCGGCGACCACCACCCACAGCCAGCTTACGCAGGAGGAGCTGGATGATCAGAAGATCAAGCCCAATACCATTCGGCTGTCCATCGGCACCGAGCATATCGACGACATTCTGTCAGATTTGCAGCGCGGCTTTGATGCCGTTAAGGAGGAATAACCCATGAGCCGTATCTATACATCCGCAGACCAGTTGATTGGAAACACTCCGCTTTTGGAGCTGACACACATAGAAGAAGCGTTTGGACTGAAAGCCCGTATTCTGGCAAAGCTGGAATACTTGAATCCCGCCGGTTCTGTCAAGGACCGCATTGCAAAGGCGATGATTGACGATGCAGAGCGGTCAGGGCGGCTTAAGCCCGGCTCTGTCATCATTGAGCCCACCTCCGGAAACACGGGTATTGGCCTTGCCTCTGTGGCGGCGGCCAAAGGCTATCGGGTTATCCTGGTCATGCCGGAGACCATGTCTGTGGAGCGCCGCCAGCTTATGAAAGCCTACGGGGCCGAGCTGGTGCTGACAGAAGGGGCAAAAGGGATGAAAGGCGCTATTGCAAAGGCAGAGGAGCTAGCCGCGGAGATCCCTAACAGCTTTCTTCCGGGACAGTTTGTCAATCCGGCCAACCCTCAGGCACACCGGGAGAGTACCGGACCCGAGATTTTCAGAGATACCGATGGACAGGTGGATATTTTTGTTGCCGGTGTAGGAACCGGCGGCACCATTACTGGCGTGGGGGAATATCTCAAGGCCCAGAAGCCGGAGGTTCGAATCGTCGCGGTGGAGCCTGCCGCTTCCCCGGTGTTGTCCACGGGCACCGCGGGAGCTCATAAGATCCAGGGCATCGGTGCGGGATTTGTTCCCGACGTGCTCAATACCAAGATCTATGACGAGATCATTCCCGTGGAAAATGAACATGCGTTTGCCGCGGGAAATCTCATCGGCAAGCAGGAGGGAATCCTTGTGGGTATATCCTCCGGCGCTGCGGTTTGGGCCGCCATAGAAGTAGCAAAGCGGAAGGAAAACGAAGGGAAAACCATCGTTGTCCTGCTGACGGACACCGGAGACCGGTATCTGTCCACCCCGCTGTTTGCAGAGTAACAGAAATACTCCGGCAGCTGCGGGATGCGGCTGCCGGAGTTTTACTTCCAAGACAAGAGTAACTGAGATGTGGCGTCCATTCAGGACGCAAAGGAGAACACCATGCAGATTTATCTTGATAATGCAGCGACCACAAGCGTGAGCGAGACCGCGCTGCAGGCCATGCTGCCCTATTTTAGCCAGGAATATGGCAACCCCTCCAGTCTCCATTCCTTTGGCCAGAAAGCCAATGAAGCGCTGACAGAGGCCCGGGAGAAAATTGCCGCGCTGCTTCACTGCCAAGCCAGAGAGATCACCTTCACTTCCGGAGGCAGCGAAGCAGACAATCAGGCGATTCGTTCCGCCGCCCAGATCGGGGCAAGAAATGGAAAGCGGCACATTATTTCCACCGCCTTTGAGCACCATGCCGTGCTTCACACACTGGCCAAGCTGGAAAAGGAGGGCTTTGAGATCACGCTTCTGGATGTACACGAAGACGGTCTCGTACGGCCCCAGGAGGTTGAGGCGGCCATTCGGCCCGATACCTGCCTGGTTACTGTGATGTATGCCAACAACGAGATTGGGACCATCCAGCCGGTGGAGGAGATCGGGCAGATCTGCCGGGAAAAAGGAGTCCTGTTCCACACAGACGCGGTACAGGCAGCGGGCCATCTTGCCATTGACGTGCAGAAGCAGAACATTGACCTGCTCTCGCTGTCGGCCCACAAGTTCCACGGACCCAAGGGTGTGGGCGTCCTGTATGCCAGAAAAGGCGTTCCTCTTACAACCCTCATTGAGGGCGGCGCGCAGGAACGGGGCAAGCGTGCGGGCACGGAGAATATCCCTGCCATCGTGGGAATGGCCGCGGCCCTGGAGGAGGCCTGCAGAAACATGGAGGCCAACCGGGTCAGGATGACCGCTCTGCGGGATCAGCTGATCCAGGGCCTTGGACAGATCCCCCACTCTGTCTTGAACGGCGATGCCCAGAAAAGACTGCCCGGAAATGTACATTTCTGTTTTGAGGGAATTGAAGGAGAGGCCCTTCTGCTGCTTTTGGATGATAAGGGCATCTGTGCCTCCTCTGGTTCGGCCTGTACGTCCGGCTCTCTGGACCCCAGCCATGTGCTGCTGGCCATTGGGAGACCCCATGATATCGCCCATGGCTCGCTGCGGCTGACCCTCTCGGAGGCGACCACCGAGGAAGAAGTTCGGTATACCATTGACGCGGTTACCCAGGTAGTGGCCCAGCTGCGGGGGATGTCTCCCGTATGGAGAGACCTGGAGAACGGCGTGAGACAGTTTGTGATTTAAGTGAGGTGTATGTTATGGCTCTTTACAGCGAAACCGTGATGGACCACTTCCGCAATCCGCGGAATGTAGGAGTGATTGAAGACGCGGACGGAGTCGGCGAGGTCGGCAACGTCCAGTGCGGCGATATTATGAAGATCTATCTGAAGATCAACGAGGGGATCATCTCCGATGTGAAGTTTGAGACCTTTGGCTGCGGCAGCGCCATCGCATCCAGCTCTATGGCTACGGAGATGATCAAAGGCAAGCCGGTGGCTGAAGCTATGGCGCTGACCAACCGGGCTGTGGCTGAAGCACTGGATGGGCTGCCCGCCCACAAGCTCCACTGCTCGGTGTTGGCGGAGGAAGCAATCAAAAAGGCGCTGCAGGACTACTATGAAAGAAACGGAATGTCCGATGAAGCGGTGGCTGCCCAAAAGCAGAAGTAAGCGTTCTGCAGGCTGTTTTTCCATGCCGGACGCAGTTGCATTGCACCCCCTTCCGCAGTAAAATGGGAAACAAGAAAACGAGGTGTTTTACGGCAATGATTTCAACAAGAGGCAGATACGCCCTTCGCGTCATGATTGACCTTGCAGAACACGCCGACGACGGCTATATTCCCATGAAAGAGGTTGCACAGCGACAGGGGATCTCGTTAAAATATCTGGAGCGAATTATGCCTGCTCTGTCAAAAAACAACCTGGTAGAGGGTGTTCATGGAAAGGGCGGCGGATATCGCCTGAGCAGAAAGCCGGAGGACTATACAGCAGGAGAGATTCTGCGCCTGGTGGAGGGAAGCCTTGCCCCGGTGGCCTGTCTGGAGTGCGGCGCGGAGCCGTGCAGCAGGCAGGATACTTGTAAGACCATCGCCATGTGGAAGAAGTTTTATGATCTGGTCAATGGATATTTTGATCACATTACCGTGGCAGATCTGGCGTACGGCAATTTGAACACAGAGGATTTTCAGTTCTAAGCATAAAAATAACCACACCATTTGGTGTGGTTATTTTTTGCGTTAAGCCTGCTTTGGAATGTGAACTGCAATTGCGAAGTCACTGCGCAGATTCAAAGGCGCAGGCAGTTTTACTTATGATGCAGATACGATTTTATGAAACTGCATCATCATGGTTGCAGACTGTGCGCGGGTTGCCGTGCCGGCAGGAAGCAGCTGCGCGGTATCGGTGCCGCTGACAATACCCGAGGCATATGCCCATGCCAAAGGCTGGCGTGCATAGGAACTGATCGTGTCTGCGTCGGTAAAGCTGCTCAGATCCGTCTGAACAGAAGTGTCGAGGCCCTTCTGCTCTGCGTAGCGGTACAGCATGACCGCCAGCTGCTCACGGGTAATGGGGTCGTTTGGACCAATGCGGCCATCCCCGTAACCGGTCAGGACGCCGGCTTTTACCGCCCAGCTGATTGCTGCTGCATACCAAGCGTCCGGAGAAACATCTGCATAGGCAGCCGCGTCAACCTGGGGACGGCCCTCCAACGCATATAGGATCTGCGCCATCTGCGCACGAGAAAAATTCCCTTCCGGAGCAAAGGTATTTGCAGATGTTCCGGTCATGATGTCATGGTAGCATACGTAGCGTACGGCCGGATAATACCAGGACTGCTTGTCGACATCCGCAAAGCTGCCCGACCATGCCAGGGTCTCGTCATACCCAACGGTGAACACACAGGGGGCAGTGGCTGTAAAGTAGACCGTCTTGGAAGAAGCATCATAGCTGGAGTGTACCTCAGACCAGCCGCCAGATGCGTTCTGGGTTTGAACGAAGATACCGGCTGCACTCTGCTGAGGCTCTAAAGTGTGGGGAATGGCGATTTTTGCTTGGCCGCCGTGCAGGTCGGTCAAAGCTTCCTGATCGCATAGGATTTTCCATGCCCACAGGGGACGAGCGGTGTTATTGGCTTTGCTGTCTTGTGCCGCGGTCAGCAGCACCGTTATTGTGCGGCTCTGAGCCCAATCTGCAGCAGAAGCCAGAGCTGTGGCATCCAGAGTAATGGAGCCCATCGCTGTTTCCATGGTAAAAGAAGCTTTCTTGTGTGAGCTGAGCTCGTTCAATGCGCTGCTGGACACCGACAGCTGCACGGTTTCGGCGGTGTTCGAGTCCACCTGGATAGAAATTGCGGGAGCGGTATCTGTGGTTTGCGCTGCCTGCAGGACTGTGTGGACCGATTTGCTCAGGGTATCGGCAGAAACCTGTGCCGTATAAACACGGCCTGCACTGTCAGCGGATCCGGAAGCGGGCAGGCTGATGGTGCTGTCAGAAACTTCTGTGGGGGGCGTACCGCCGCCTGCGGAGCCACCACCGCCTGCGGAGCCACCGCCGCCTGCGGAGCCACCGCCGCCTGCGGAGCCACCGCCGCCTGCGGAACCACTGCCGCCTGTGGAACCACCGCCGCCTGCGGAACCGCCGCCGCCTTCGGAACCACCACCGCCTGTGGAACCACCGCCTCCTTCAGGAGGGGGCTGGATGCCATTATCCGGTACCGCACGGAGCGCTTCCTGAGCATTGATCAGTAAGGTAGCAACGGCGGAAGTGGAGCTGGCCTGTTCAATGGCTGCGATTGCAGTATGCAGAATATTGTCCAGCTGCTCGATCCCCTCCGGGGTATAGTGAGTGGGATCATAGCTGCTGTGATCCATGTGAAGCTGGGCAGTGGCCTGCTGTTTTTGCTTTGCCAACTCGGCGCGCTGCTGCAATGCGTTAAGCAAAGATGCCTGCAGCTGAGTGCGATGTTCGTTGGATTCAGCAACAGCATTTTCATAGGTGGAAAGCCACTGGGTGGTAACTTCGCTCATCGCGCGGGTGGAGAGACCGTCCAGCGCGCTGGCCCACTGCGCCGCAGCATTCAAACGGCGTAATCCCTGCATGGAGGACTCCACCTGCTGTACAGCCAATGCGGCAACCAGCTGTTGATCGTCCAGATTTTTCAAATCGGTCTTGGCTGCAACAAATTCGGTTGTTAAGCCTTCCGAAGCCTGCTCTGCTGCGCTGCGGATAGAGGCGGCGTTTGACTCGTTGATCGCCTGACCATCAATTTGGCTGATTACCTCACGGTATGCAGTGCGCCACTGAGAAGCAACCTGTTCCACACGCTGGTTGAGCGTAGGAAGCTGCGCCATTGCATGCTTGGCCTGTGAGAGAAGAGCATCCAGCTGATCTTCTGCTGTACCTGCTGCAGCGGCCAGCTGAGCCCGAGATGTCTCATACTGAGAGGCCAGAGCGGTCCAGTCCTGCGCAGTGTAGTTGGTGGAGACGTAGGTGGAAAAAGCCTGGTCCAGCTGAGCTAAATATTGATTTACTGCCGGCTCACGCCAGACTGCATACAACGTGACCGTGTCGCCCTGCTGGAAAGCCAAATTGCGGACGGAGGCTTGATTCTTGTACTTTACGGGGCCGTTCTGTGTCAGTGACCAGCCGGCAAATTCCATGCCGCTGGGGGCAGTGAACGTACAATTCGGCAAATTTTTCGACTGATTGTACGAGACGGTGATGGAATCTATCTTTCCGCTGCCTGTATTGCTATCGAAGGCGATTTGATACTGGATGGGCGTCCACTGGGCATACAGCGTGACGCGGTCTCCTTGGATTTCGCCGCCGAGATTTTTGACTTTCTCCTGCGCGGCGTAGACCTTTCCGTCGCCGAAGGTGTCTTCCCAGCCGCTAAACTGATAGCCCATACGGGAAAAATCACTATTCGGCAAAATCAGGTCCGTATTCCATACGGCAGCCTGGGAGGGCATGGAACCGCTGCCGCCGTTGGCCGAGAAATAAATAGTGTAGTCGTTGGGAAGCCACTTGACATACAGCGTTTGACCATTTGCGGGCAGGTTATCCGGTGCCGGCTGTGTAAAGTCTGAGTCCAGGTACCAGGCGGTTCGCTCATAGCCCGACTTGGGGTCTTGCTCGTCATATACAGAGGACTCTACGATCAGAGAGCTGCTGGTCGGGAGCATAAGGGTGTCCAGCCAGTTATTGCGGGCGACAAAACCGCTGCCGATGGGGCTGAGATTAGTATTATGTCTTAAATCCAGATTGGTCAGACGGTTGTGGTCGAGATGTACGAACTCTAGCTCCGACAGCATGGACAGATCTACCTTGGTTAGATTATTATCAAAGGATTCAATGAACTTCAGCTTGGTGTTGGTTGAAAAATCCACGGCGGGAAGATCGTTATACCGGCAATAGATAATTTCCAGTGCAGTACAGTCTGTCAGGTCCAGCGCCGTCATATGATTGCTTTCGCAGTTGAGAGAAATCAACTCCTTCAGCCCGGACACATCCAGGGAAGAGATCCGGTTAACCGCGCAGTGCAGATACTTCAGCCGGAGATTCTGACTGACATCCAGGGCGGTCAAAGCATTATTTTTGCAATTGAGGGATTCCAGTGCGGAAAAGACCTCGATTCCCTTCAGCGAGGTCAGGTTCTGATTTGCTACATCGATGGAACGGATATTAGCCAACTCCTCGGCGGTCAGCACGCCGTCTGCGCCGTATCCGCTGATATGAGAGGGGTCTTTTAGCCATTTCTGAAAAGCGGCGTCAGGGAATGTATGTTCAGTGATGGCAATGCTTTCTCCAGAAATTGTATTTCCGGAAGCGGCTATAGCCGTTGGAAAGTATTGACCAAGAAAAATTGTTGCCAGCAAGACTGACACGCCTTGTCGCAATCTGTGCTTCATGATTTTGCTCCATTTCTAATTATTGTTATATTCTGCAATTTTTTTCGAATTATGGTCGAAAAATGACGCAGCCATTATATTATAGCAAGTGACCATACGTGAAGTAAATGGTGAATAAATCACATAAAATACAGAGAAAATGTTACTTTTCGCACGGATAAGATAATAATAGAAAAGCTGTTGCGTTATAAACGAATAAGCCTGGTAGGAAAAGGCGAATATCACAATTATATTTAGGCTGAGAAATTGGGATTGGCACGAAGAGCAAGTGAGTGCATCAGCGCTGACGCTTTTTGTTGCAGGCATAAAAACGCCGGAGCAAAGCAAACTTTGCTCCGACGTGAAATATCGCAACAGTATAGATGCCGCAGCTTCCAGGTTCGCACCCAAAACCAAATCACAACCCAGCATTAGCGGTTGTGATTTGGAAAGGAGGAGCAAGGGAGCGGGCGGATGAGTTTTTTTCGCCATGGGGCCATGGGTATAAAAAAACGTGGTCGCAAAGCGAACTTTGCGACCACGTGGTGCCGGTGACCGGACTCGAACCGGTACGCTGTCGCCAGCGGTGGATTTTGAGTCCACTACGTCTACCAATTCCATCACACCGGCAAAGGCAACATGTATTATACACGAATTTACCCTGATTTGCAAGAGAAAAATAACCATAGGGATTGGAACTGGAGGATTGGAAGAAAATTTAGCGGTTCTTAAGATTTTAAGCCTTGCATCTTAAAAGGACTGTGCTATGCTACCAATGAGAGAACATTTGTAAAGGAGAAGGACAGCATGCACACCATTTTGATCTGTGATGATGACAAAGATATCGTTTCCGCCCTGGATATCTATCTGAGCAGCGAAGGATATAAGACAGTCAAGGCGTATAATGGCAATGAAGCTCTGCGGGCGGTGGAGCAGAACGATATTCACCTGATTCTCATGGACATTATGATGCCCGAGCTGGATGGCATTCGCGCCACTGCCAAGCTGCGGGAGGGAAGCAATGTTCCCATCATTCTGCTGACGGCGAAAAGCGAGGATAACGACAAGATCCTGGGCCTGAATATCGGTGCGGATGACTATATCACCAAGCCCTTCAATCCCCTGGAAGTGATTGCCCGGGTAAAGAGCCAGCTGCGGCGGTATACTGCTCTGGGCGGAGCTGAGAAGGCGCCTGGTCTTTTGAGTGTAGGGCCTATCTCTATGGATGACGGTGCCAAGCTGGTAACCGTGGACGGGGAGCCGGTATCCCTCACCCCCATTGAGTATAACATCCTGAAGCTGCTGATGACCCACCCGGGCCAGGTATTTTCCTCGGCGCAGATCTATGAGCAGGTGTGGAATGACCCTGCCTACGGCTCGGAGAACACAGTGGCCGTGCACATCCGGCACCTGCGGGAGAAAATTGAGATCAACCCTGCCGAGCCTCGGTACCTGAAGGTGGTTTGGGGCCTGGGCTATAAGATGGATAAGGGAGGTATTTAAGTGCGGAAACTGCAGGAGAACCTGCTGATCCGTCTGGCGGCCTGGGTGTTGTTCCTGGTGGCGGTATGGGGCTGTGCTGTGTTCGGACAGAAGACCATTCTGGGCTTGTCTTGTGTCAACGACAGTATACTGCAGGATACGGGAAGATTTTCCCGAGTGCTGGATGACTACATAGGACGGGTGAAAGTCTATGTGGATTCCCAGAATGCACTGACAGGTGCTTTGGATTTTGAGACGGAACAGATTTACCGCAGCGAGGTAAAGCAGAAAGAGGAAGAACTGAACCGGAGCAATACCAATTTCCGCTACCAATTTCTTACGAAAGACGGAAGCCAAGTTATTTATACCAATTTGGATGAGTCTGCAGGAACCTTGGAACAACAGGTTCAGGAAGTCTATACCGTAACTTGGGAAGAATACTCTGGAATCTTGCTCTATGGGGTTATACCGATGGAGAAGATGGAAATACACGATGAATTTTATGAAGTATATGCAGATTTTGCCATAGATTATACCAATTTCAACTTCTATATGGGGCTGACCATTGCACTGGGAACTGCGGCGGCAGGGCTGTTTTTGTTTGCCCTGTGGGGTTCAGGCCGCAAACCGGAGCAGGAGGAATGCGCAGGTACCTGGCAGGAGCGGATTCCGCTGGAGTTTTATCTCCTTCTGCTGGTAGGGGGCGTAATCTTTGGCGGCTATATGCTTGTGGAACAGCTTGACTCTCTGCTGTATTGGTGGGAGTACGGGGATGCTGCGGTTCGGAAAAGTATCCCCTTGGCTGGAGTAGTTATCGTTGGCTGCGCTGGTATCGGTGCCCTGGTGGTGCGGACCATTACGGTGCGCTGCAAAACTCATAATTTGGTCCATACCACGCTGATTCTCCGGCTGATCGTCTGGGTGTGGTCCAGCCTGGCATATTTTGTGAAAAATCTGCCTGTCACATGGAAAAGTGTGTTGGCCTTTCTTGGATATCTGGGTGTGATCTTCTTTGCGGACTACTGGGAGCCGCTGTCCTACTATCGTCCGCTACCTGGTATGTGCGTGAATGTTGTGGCTTTGATTGCAGTATGCTGGTGGTCTGCGGGTTTCCGCCGGATCCGGAAGGGAACGGAGGTCATTGCCTCCGGAAACGTAAACCACAAAATCGATACGACCCGCCTTCCCGGGGAATTGAGAGAGCACGCCGAAGCACTCAATAACATTTCCAGCGGCTTGAACACCGCCGTGGACGAGAAAATGAAGAGCGAGCGCTTCAAGGCAGAGCTCATTACCAACGTATCCCACGACCTGAAAACACCTCTGACTTCGATTATCAACTATGTCAATCTCCTGAAATCTACCCAGCAGACCGATCCCAAGGCCCAGGAGTATATTGAGGTGCTGGACCGGAAGTCTCAGCGGCTCAAGAAACTGACGGAGGATCTGGTGGAGGCGTCCAAGGCGTCCACCGGTGCGCTGTCGGTGAACCGGGAGCGGATCGGGATGAGCCAGCTGCTCAGCCAGGCGCTGGGAGAGTATGAAGAGAAGCTGGAAGAGCGCAGATTGACCGTAGTGTGCACCGAACCGGAGGGGGAGAGCTATGTCTACGCCGATGGGCGGCACCTGTGGCGGGTGATCGATAATCTGCTGGGCAACTGTGCCAAATACGCTCTGGAGGGGACAAGAATCTACATTGAGCTCGTCCGGGGCAAGGGCAGTGTCACGCTGGCCATCAAAAATGTGTCCCGAGAGGCACTGAACATTCCGGCAGAGCGTCTGATGGAACGCTTTGTCCGGGGGGATACCTCCCGTACCACGGAAGGATCCGGGCTGGGGCTGTCCATTGCCCGCAGCCTGACCGAGCTGCAGGGAGGAACCTTTGAACTGGTGGTGGATGGAGACTTGTTTAAAGCACTGGTCACCATGCCCCAAGCATCCTGATATTTTACGCCGGGCGCGCGGCAGCATACGAATGCTGCTGCGCGCTTGTTTCGTGATAATGCCGGAAAAAGAACTGGAATTTTTCGAAAAATCCATATTCTTTTCTTTCTTTTTATGGTATGATGATAAACAGGACTTTTATGGAACTAGAGCCGAAAGGCAGAAGAAGGAAAGGAGCGGGTGCCATGAAGAACAGATGGATTTCAGCAGGGGTGCTGGCTGCCATGCTCATGGCGCTGGCGCTGGTACTGTCAGGCTGCTTTTTCCGCTCTCCCGAGGAGCTTTACCAGAGTCCGGAGCGCTCTGCGGACTATGAAAATCTGACCCAGAAGATTCGGGAAGTCAAGGGGAAGCTGGCTCAGGAGTATGGTGTGACCGAAGTGGAGGATACATCGGTCCTCTCCGGTGACAACACCGCCCTCATCCAGCTTCAGGATATGGACGGAGACGGACAGCGGGAGACCGCAGTTACCTTTTTCCGTGTGCCTGGCGCAGAGAAGCCTCAGAAGATTTTCTTCTTTACCAAAGGTGAAGATGACATCTACACTGTCAGCGCCATGCTGGAGGGAGATGGCTCCGCCATCTATCGGGTGGACTATGCAGACTTGGACGGCAGCGGCTACAAAGAAGTTGTGGTCAGCTGGCAGATGAGTACCGGCGCATATTTGTTGGGTGTATATTCCGTGGAAGCGCCCATGAGCCGCAGCCGGCTGCAAATGGCCAATTCCAGTAAAAATGGCGCTGCATCCGTGCAGAGCGATGATCTGCGGGGCTCGGAGTGGATGACTACCGCCTATGGAGACTATATCTTAACCGATATTGACCAGGATTCCCGTACAGAGGTTGCGATTGTGCGCATCGATCCCTCCCTGACCAACAGCGGTGTGGATGTGTACGGCTGGAAGGACAGTGCCTTCAAAAAACTGAGCACCGCTCCATTGTCAACCGGCGTGGTGAGCGTAGGCCGGGGCGGAGTGGAAGAGAACTTCATCAATGGCGATCCGCCGGTCCGGGCGCTGTATGTCTCTTCGGAGCTGTCTGACGGCAGTCATGTCGTGGATGTGATCGCCTATCAGCAGGGGAAGCTCACCAATATCAGCCTGGCTCCGGAGACCGGGATCAGCCGTGAGACTCTCAGCCGCTATGTGGACCTGGAGCCCTCGGATGTGAATGGAGACGGAGTGCTGGAGCTGCCTCAGCCCAGCCCGCTGCCGGGACAGGAAGACAGTACCGCATCGGACTACTGGCTGATCGACTGGTATCAGTATGACAGCGGCGGCCAGCGCATCGAAGTTTGCACTACGTACCACAATGTGACCGACGGATGGTATTTGATCATTCCGGACACCTGGAAGGACTGTATTACCATCTCCCGCTATGACGCGATCAGTGGACAGCGGGCGGTGATTTTCTACCACCTGGAGGGGAGCGGAGATCCCAGTCCCTTCCTGGTAATCTACAAATTTACCAGTCAGACCAACCGGGCCAATACCTCCAACCGCTTTATCCTGCGGGAGGAGGAGAACGCGGTGTATGCCGCATCGTTCTATAATTCCTCCTGGGACTGCGGGATGGACGAGACTGAACTGGTTTCGGCCTTCAAGCTGATCCAGAGCGGATGGTCAGACTGAACTGTGCTGCGAAAGGAAGGAAAACCGTGAGAAAAGTTCTTGTATTGGAAGATGAAGAGAACATTCGCAGTTTCGTGGTGATCAACCTGAAGCGGGCGGGGTATCAAACCATTGAGGCCGCTACCGGAGAGGACGCCCTGGTGGCGCTGAAAGAAAACCCGGGGATCAAGGTGGCTCTGCTGGATATTATGCTGCCTGGCATTGATGGGTTTGAGGTCTGCCGCCGTATTCGTGCTATGGACAACAAGATCGGCATCATTATGCTTACCGCCCGTACCCAGGAGATGGACAAGGTCACCGGCCTGATGACCGGAGCGGACGACTATGTGACCAAGCCCTTCTCTCCCGCGGAACTCACAGCCCGAGTGGATGCCCTGTTCCGCCGTACCGGTGGGGAAGAAGAGGAGACCTCGCCTGACGAGATCAGCCAGCCTCCCTTCCTGCTCAATACTCGCAACCGTACCTTGGAAAAGAACGGGCAGCGGGTGAAGCTGACCCAGGTGGAGTACGGAATCGTCAAGCTGTTTATGGAAAACCCCGGGAAAGCACTGTCCCGCGAGGAGATCCTGGATGCCGTATGGGGCAAGGACTATTTTGGTGAGCTGAAGATCGTGGATGTGAACATCCGCCGCCTGCGCATCAAGATCGAAGACAATCCCACCAAGCCCACCTATGTGAACACTGTGTGGGGCTATGGATATAAGTGGGGGAGTTAAGGAGAAGCGCGGAGGCGTGCGGAGCAGCGCGGATGGACCGGAGCGAGGGCGCGGAACCGAAGGGACGCGAAGCGGACCTGTTCCAAGCCCGAGACGGAGGGAAGCCGCGCGTTGCGCAGCCGCCGCAGCGTGACAAGACGAAGTGCGGAGCTTAGGCCCATAGGGGAGCTTGGAGCGAAGCGAGGGTGAAAACCAAACCCGCGCAGCGGGGCTGGTTTTTGCCCGAGACGCAGTGAAAGCGACCCGGCCGCGCGCCCAATCCATAGCGTGCTCCCAAAGCGCGGACACAAAATCATGAAACACCATAAAACCTTGCGGAAACCCGAGACTTAAGAGGGGAGGTGCTCAAATGGCCAAGAAGGTCGTTGTAACCGATAAAGTGAAGATCCGGGGTATCCGGCGGCGCTGGCTCATCAACAGCGTAGGCGTGGTGCTGCTGGTGCTGGCCATGGCGTTGGGCACCTTTGCCGCAGCCATGTGGAGCTATTATTACACCACAACGATCAATGATCTGCAGCGCCAGGCAGAGGACCGGGCACGGGGATTTGCCTCCTATACCCGCAGCCAGTTTTGGGGCAACGCCCAAAGCGCGGTGCAGGAATTTGAGAACAAGACCAAGCTGGAACTGCAATTTCTGGATGTGACCGGAGCAGTACAGTATTCCAGTAATGACTTGGCGGCCGGTACCACGCCGGGTACGCCCGATATCCAGAGCGTGCTGGTTAACCAGGAGTCCAAGGCGTGGATGGGAACCGACCCCCACACCGGAGAGCGGATCGTGGCTGCCTCTGCGCCGGTGGTCTACCATGGGCAGACCGTGGCCATCGTGCGGTATGTAACCTCTCTGGTGGCTATTGACTGGCAATTTTTCCTGTCGGTCGCCTTGGCATGCATGCTGGGGGCAGTGATCCTTGCTCTGGTGTATTTCTCCAACCTCTACTTTGTGCGTTCCATTGTAGAGCCGTTGGCCAGCATTACCGAGACGGCGCGGCTCATTGCCGACGGCAGCTACGGCGTACAGATTGAGAAAAAGTTTGATGATGAGATCGGCGAACTGACCGACACCATCAACGATATGTCCCTGAAAATCAAACAGTCGGAAAAGACCCAGTCGGAGTTTATCTCCTCTGTCTCCCACGAACTGCGCACCCCTCTGACCGCCATCACCGGATGGGCAGAGACCATCCAGAGCGGCGAACTGCGAGACCCCAAGGATGTGCGTAAGGGTATGGATATTATCGTCTCTGAGGCGCGGCGGCTGACCAACATGGTGGAGGAGCTGCTGGAGTTCTCCCGTATGTCGGACGGACGGTTTACCCTGTCGGTGGAGCCCCTGGACCTGAAGGCGGAGTTGGAGGACGCGGTGTATACCTACCGGGAGTTCTTCCGCCGGGAGGGTATCGAGCTTACCTATCAGGATTGCCCGGAGGAGGCGGTACCCATCAGCGGCGATCCGGAGCGGCTGCGCCAGGTATTCTGCAACTTGCTGGACAATGCGGGCAAGCACGGCGGCTCGGGCAAACGCATCGATGTGTCCATTGCCCAGGAAGAGGAGTTTGCAGTCATCCGTATCCGGGACTACGGTCCCGGCATCCCGGAGGAGGAGCTGCCTCACGTAAAGTACAAGTTCTATAAAGGAAGCTCCAAGGCCAGAGGTTCCGGTATCGGTCTGGCGGTGTGCGAGGAGATCGTTACCCGCCATGAGGGAACTCTGGACATTGGAAATGCCGAGGGCGGAGGCTGCTTGGTGACGCTCCGTCTGCCGATTGAAACATAAGTTCGAATTTTCGGTTGCAATTCCCATGGGAACTTGATAGAATACCTGTGGGTCTGCCTGTCCCTGGAAAAAAGGAGAAACAAGATTCATGTCAACAGAGCAAAAAAACTGCGCCTGCCCGAAGGGCGGTTTCAAGACCATGTGCGGCGGTCAGGCGCTGATCGAAGGCATCATGATGCGCGGGCCAAAGAAGCAGGCCATCGTGGTGCGTCAGCCCGACGGTCAGCTGGCCATTCGGGAGAGTGAGCTGAAGCTGATCAAGGATAAATATCCCCTGCTGGGCCTGCCTCTTGTGCGGGGGGTGGTGACCTTTGTGGCCTCTATGGTGGAGGGCGTAAAGGCGCTGATGTATTCCGCCGAGTTTTTCCCGGAAGAGGAGGAAGAGCCCGAGGAGCCCTCCAAGTTTGAGCTTTGGCTGGAAAAAACGCTGGGCAGTGAAAAGGCCGCCTCTGTCATTGTGATGGTGGCAGTAGTGCTGGGCATCTGCATGTCTATCGGCCTGTTTTTCCTGCTGCCCACCCTGTTGGGTAGCGTTGTGACGTTGGTCACGGACTCCATGCTGGTGCGCAATGTAGCGGAGAGCGTACTGAAAATTGTGATTTTTGTGGGCTATTTGGCCATGTGTTCCCATATGAAGGATATTCGCCGGGTATTTCAATACCACGGAGCGGAGCATAAGACCATTTTCTGCTATGAGGCGGGACTGCCGTTGACGGTGGAAAATGTGCGCAAACAGCCCCGACACCATCCTCGCTGCGGCACCAGCTTTTTGTTTATGGTGATCGCCATCTCCATCCTGGTGTCCACGGTGGTCTTTGCCATTTGGCCGGTTCATCATGTGGTTTGGCGGTTTTTGGCCCATCTGGCCATGCTGCCTGTTATTGTGGGCATCAGCTATGAGTTTAACCGCTGGGCGGGACGCCACGATGGGCTTGTGACCCGGATTTTGGTGGCTCCCGGCCTGTGGCTCCAGAATTTTACCACCTTTGAACCGGACGACTCTATGATCGAGGTGGGCATCAAGGCTCTGGAATTGGTGCTGCCGGAGAATAAGGGCGAGGACGCTTGGTAATACGAAGCGCGGAGGGCAGGCACATAGGAGCGACAGACTCCGGAGCGGATGGGCAGAGCCCAGGGACAGCCAAAGGCTGAACCGGGTCTGCCCGGAGTCGGAGGAGTTGTCGTTCCGGCCATGGACCCAAAGCGCAGCGTGATCCCGAAGCGCGCAGCCTGTCCTAACCCCAAATTTCAATTGCAAATCAGAGAAAACCGAGGAGATATTCCTCTCAGTATAGAAAACAAGACGGAAGGTGAGGCAATGGCTACCACCTATAACAATTTATTCCTGGATACCCGGGCGCGCCTGCGTAAGGCAGGGATCGAGGCAGGACAGCTGGAGGCCCGGGAGCTTATTTGCTATGCGGCGGATAAGAGCCGGGAGCAGTTTTACCGGGACATGCCCCTGTATGTTTCAGGCGAGATGGAGCGCCGGGTGGAAGAGCTGGTGCAGCGCCGCCTGGCAGGAGAGCCGGTGGCCTATATCGTGGGCGAGTGGGAGTTTTACGGACTGCCCCTGAATATCTCCAACGACGTGCTCATTCCCCGCATCGATACCGAGGTGCTGGCCGAGCGGGGCATCCTGCGGGCCAGAGCGGCGGGAGAGGGCGCCCGGGTGCTGGATCTGTGTGCTGGAAGCGGCTGTGTGGGATTGGCCATCGCCGCCAACGCCCCAGACTGCCGGGTGGTGCTGGGCGAGCTGTCCGAGGGTGCTCTGCGGGTGTGCAAGCAGAATGTGCGCCGCAACGAGCTTAACGCCCGGGTGACCTGTCTGTCGGTGAACGCCATGGAGCCCCCCGCCTCCTCTCTGTGGGATTTTGACGTAATTGTGAGCAATCCTCCCTACATCCCCACCGGAGACATTGAAGGACTGGACCACAGCGTAAAGGACTACGAACCTCACATGGCTCTGGACGGCGGCGCAGACGGTCTGGATTTTTACCGCTTTATCGCTGCCAAATGGAAAAATGCCATCCGTCTGGGCGGCTCTCTCATTTTTGAGGTAGGAATCGGACAGGCTCCGGATGTGGAAAATATTCTGGCCCAGAACGGATTTGAACAGATCCAGACCACCGCTGACACCCAGGGAATCTGGCGTGTTGTGGAGGGAACTATCAACGGATAAACCCGTGCCCGCCGGCGCGGGAGAGCTGGGCGGCCCGGCCGCCGACGGAAGAAAAGGAGTAATCAGATATGGCAACCAAAAAGCCTGTGGTGGAGAGCGCCGCTCCCGCCTCGGATAAGAAGAAAGCGTTGGAGACCGCCATGGCCCAGATCGAGCGGGCCTACGGCAAGGGTTCCATTATGCGTCTGGGAGAGAATGTGGACGTGATGGTGGAGTCCATCCCCACCGGCTCTCTCTCCTTGGACCTGGCTCTGGGCATCGGAGGTATGCCCCGGGGCCGTATCATTGAGATCTATGGTCCGGAATCCTCCGGTAAGACCACTCTGGCCCTCCATGTGGTGGCCGAGGCCCAGAAGCGGGGCGGTGAGGTGGCCTTCATCGACGCCGAGCACGCCTTGGATCCCACCTATGCCCGGGCCTTGGGCGTGGACATTGACTCCATGCTGATTGCCCAGCCTGACACCGGCGAGCAGGGACTGGAGATCTGTGAGGCTCTGGTGCGCTCGGGCGCCATCGACGTGGTGGTCGTGGACTCGGTGGCAGCCCTGACTCCCCGGGCGGAGATCGAGGGCGATATGGGCGACAGCCACGTAGGTCTGCTGGCCCGACTGATGAGCCAGGCTCTGCGTAAGCTGGCCGGCTCTATCGCCAAGACCAACTGTATCGTGATCTTCATCAACCAGCTGCGTGAAAAGGTGGGCGTGGTCTACGGCAACCCCGAGGTCACCACCGGCGGCCGGGCGCTGAAGTTCTACTCCTCCGTGCGTATCGACGTGCGGCGCATCGAGGCTCTGAAGAGCGGCTCCGAGATCATCGGTAACCGCACCCGGGCCAAGATCGTGAAGAATAAGGTAGCTCCCCCCTTCCGGGAGGCGGAGTTTGATATCATGTACGGCGAAGGCATCTCCAAGGTGGGTGAGCTCATCGACCTGGGTGTGAAGCTGGATCTGGTGCAGAAGAGCGGCTCCTGGTTTGCCATGGGCGAGCTGC
>OGGQ01002514.1_pt1 | contig 19626 bp, 14 predicted proteins | sample 1571191 | NCBI WGS metagenome assembly OGGQ01 (sample SAMEA2582061, study PRJEB24529) | metagenome | biome: Human gut stool | place: China | collected 2011
TAACGACCGATAACGACCGATAACGACCGATAACGACCGATAACGACCGATAACGGCCGATAATGCCATCGGAACTCTAACGATGAGATGGGGCAACATGAGATACACCGCCGTGAAAACATTGCGCGAGAATGGCCAACTGGAAGCAAAACGCGCCAAAGGCGGTGTGCCCGAGAGCGTCTGGGAAACCTACTCCGCTTTCGCGAATACCAACGGCGGGCTCATCATCCTCGGGGCGGAAGAAAGTCCCAAGGGAGAGGTCGAATACGTCGGAGTCCCAAACCCCGAACAGCTCGTTAAGAAATTTTGGGACGGGGTGCATAATCCCTCGAAAGTCAGCGCCAACATTCTCACGGATGATTCGATCACCATTGAGACGATTAACGACTGCGACATTATCCGCATCCAAGTTCCTCGCGCTAATCGTCATTTGAAACCCATCTACATCGGCAGCAATCGGGAAAAGGGGACTTATCGCCGAGATGGCGAGGGAGATTATCGCTGCTCATCCGAAGAAATCGTTGCCATGATTCGCGATGCGAGCAATGAACCACTCGATGACGCCGTGCTTGAAGAGTTCCCGTTAGATGCCCTTTCGTGGGACACGGTAAGCCGATATCGAGCCGTGGTATCAGCTGTCCGACCGAATCATCCGTGGCTCAAGCTTGACAACGAGGAATTCCTCGTGAAGTTGAATGCCATTGGACGAACAAACGGCGAGGGAGAATTTCATCCAACACGTGCCGGCCTTCTCATGTTCGGTTTCGAGCACGAAATCGTAAAGGAATACGCAAACTACTTCCTAGACTATCGCGAAGCAGACCATGAACGCCGATGGGCAGACCGCATCGCATCGCAAGACGGAACGTGGACGGGAAACCTTTTCGATTTTTGGACGGAAGCACTGCCGCGACTGACGGGCGGCCTTAAGAAGCCTTTTGCCCTCGACAGCAATCTCCAGCGCATCGAAGACACCGAGATGCACGCCGCAATAAGGGAGGCGCTCGCGAACGCACTCGTTCATTCGGACTACTATGGAAGAAGAGGCATCGTCGCTCTGAGATATTCTGACCGAATCGAAATAGCCAATCCCGGCAATTCACGCGTGGCGCTCGATGTGGTGAGAGCAGGCGGAATTTCAGATGCGCGCAATCCGACTCTGATGCGAATGTTCGGGCTTATCAGCGCTTGTGAGCGAATGGGAAGCGGATTCGACGTTATGAGCAACGCTGCGAAAGCGGCAAGCGCTCCCCCACCCGAAATCGAGGAGCTTTTCAACCCAGACCGCGTAATGGTAAAAGTCTACACGGGAAAGCTGTCTGCATTCCACCTTGACACCGACGCACCCAGCGATAGCTCTCCCTCCGAGACAAACCACACGCCGGCTTCTTCCAGCTCTGCCCAGCCATCCGTGCCCGCTCCACAACTTGCCCTTTCCCACGATCTCGCAAAAATCGTAGAAGTCGCCCAAGAAAAGGGAAGTTTTACCCGTAGAGATGTGGAATCCGCATTAAACTGCGGGCCGACCAAGGCCAAGGGGCTCATTACCGAATTGCTGGGCATGGGCATTATCGCGTCCGAAGGCTCGGCGCGCGGAACAAGATACCGCTTGCGCTAGAACAAGGGGCGGTTCGGCCGCCCCTACAACTCGACGCGGTCGAATTTGGCTAGGATCTCACTGGCCTCTGCGAGCTGCTTGCAGGAAATGATGCCTATGACCGTGCTTCAGCATCGCGGGCGGCCTCGCGGGGAGGCGCCCGAAGCTTTCAATCTGCGACGGAAATGGGTAGAAGCCGGGACTCCCGGCAAGATGCCAACGCTCAAACCGCATGGCACTGCCGACAACAAACTACCCGACAACTCCAACGCGAAACCGCAACGTCCCAAAGTATCCTTTGCGGGGAAAAGCCGCAGATCCGGAAAGTAAGCGAGTCCTTACAGCTCGATCGAGAAGACCTCCGTCTGGTTGACCAGGTCCAACTCAAGCTGCAGCGCAGCGATCTCGTCCGCGACGGCGCGGTAGTCCGCCTCTGCCCGAGCGACGTCGTAGTTCGCGTAGCGGTACTCGATGGGCCCGCTGCCGCTGCCGAAGTACCGGTCTCCCAGCCGCTCTTTGGGCTGCCGCGAGGCGAGCCCGTTCAGGCGCTCCTTGCGCCCCGACAGCTGCGCGAGCAGGATGAGGGCCTCGTCGATGGTGATACCCCGCTCGGGCAGGATCGTCTGCATGTTGAACCGGTGCAGGGCGTGGCGAATGGCCCGCGCCTGCCCGTCTATCTGCGCGACCTTCTCGCGCACGGCCTCGTAGTCATAGGCGGGAGACTCGGCCGCCTCCCCCTCCGCGAGCACGTAGGTGCTCACCTCCTGCTCGGTCCGCAGGAGCCGGTCCTTCTCGTCCTGCAGCCTCCGCAGGTACTTGTTGGCACTAGCCGATGTGAATTCCACGCGACCACCTCTTCCTCGCGCCGACCATTTGCTGGCGTACACCATACCAGGTGCCAGCAGTCGCATTCACCAGTCCCACTAGTCCGATTTGAGATTGATACTTTTAAAACTCTTGCCCGACTACCATCTGCCTGCGACAGGCATTCAGTACCCCTTTGGTCGCAGATACCCCAATTCGTCTGGGACACCCATGAGCTCACTCCACCGCGCGCTCAACAGCTGAGCATAGAGGTTGCTCTGCAACCCATAACTGCCGAGAGCATATCCATCGTTCACTTCCACCAGAAGCGTGCGACCGTCGGACGTTACACCGATGTCCAGACCGTATCCATTTGGTGCGTCCTCGTATGCCGCCACGGCGTCCCCGATAACAGCCGCATCGAAGCCAAGGCGCCAATCGCCATGGTATGGCCGCACATCAAGCACCTCGCCGTAGCGGACGAAACAGCGCCACTCGCTCCTGAAGTCAACCACCTCGCTCGCGATGGCGTCCACTTCTTCTGTTCCACCCAGCCAGCCGGCAATGTCGCCAACATTGCGTACCACCTTACCAGTAAACTGTTTGTCATGCAGCGATTTCACGAACAGCGGCTCCCCCTGCGACTCGGCAATCATGCGCTCGACGTTGCCGACTCGCACCTTGCGTCCCAAGAAGCGCGATAGCGACGGCGGATAGTTTATCGTCGGTACATCGACACCAAATCGAGCGAGTACGCTCTGGCAAGCGCCAATACCGCCCACAACGATGTCTTCGCGCCCTACTCCATCAAGCGTATCGGGCGCAAAGTATGGCGCCGTCTCGAACCCCATCTCCCGAAAGCCCACATAGGCCGAGTAGAAGTTCGAGTTAGCCGGAATACCATCTTTGAATGGAATGTATATCGTGGTCATAGTTTGTTGTCGCCAATCAAAACGAACTCTGAGAAAAGCTATTCATTTAGCAACTCATCTACCAGATGCCCGAAAATTGCTCGCTCCATTTTCGTCTTCATAATACGCATGTTATTGTATCTTCCAGCATTTGCATGAAACCATTCGTTTATGTCGGTGCTTTCGATTTCGCGCTTATCGTCTTTGTCTAAACCCTGAATTATCTTTTCGTATGATTGCTCAGCAATTCGAGCCTTATCCTCAACAGCAAGGTCTTTATACTCAACGCACGCGCCGATTCGTGAATACATAGCCCCGCCTAATTTATCTTTGATCTCTTTTTCGCTGCTGAAATTTGATGTCAGCACAAAAAGCGCGCCGTGCATATTGACTTCATAATTTGGGTCTACGAAAATTCCTTCGTCGAATAGCTGATAGAATGCATTGTAAAGATTAGGATTCACTTTATCGAACTCGTCAAGCAACACGACGTTGGATTCCCTGCCCAACAAATCTCTTGCGAAGCTGCTTTTCGAGTGTTCTGCTCCAAACACGTATTCATACGCCTCCGTTGTATGCATCATCGACATTTGAACGCGGGTGAGCTTTCCACCAAGCCTCTCGCTCAAACTCCTTGCAGTTTCTGTTTTGCCAACACCGGATGGCCCGTACAAGAGGATTGCAACAGGCTTGGTGTTTGCCGAAAGTGCTAGTTTGTATAGAGCGAGCAATATCTCACGTTTACCCTCTTGTTGGCCAAGTACCTTCTCTTGGAGATCATCATTTAACCGTTTGAGTTTCCTTTTGGTAAGCTTTGGATATTTCTGATATTTGATATCCACTATGTTTGGATAAGCAGACTCTACTGACTTCACGACCCTAATAGGGGGATTTTGAAGGAAGATCGTGTCTACCTCGTAGGCGTGCGAGATCATTTCCGCGAAATTGTTTACCGCATGTTCCAATATCGAACCGTAGTCATTTGTTTTGACGACGCAGTAGTCAGCGCCGCCTTTTGCAAGCATTTCCATATCGGGTGCAATTACGTCGCTTGATCTTATTTGCGCATTGTATCTTCTGATGGTGTCTAATAGTGTTACACCCTCGTCGTCAGGCGAAACCTCCTTCTCGATAAGCTGCCGAAAGCTCTTATCATCACCGTAGTAAACAAAGATCTGTCGTGTCATTTGCCAACACCCGCCAAAAGAACGTCGTAAACGTCCAACCGTTCTTCCCTACAAGCCCGATCAATGTCTTCGACAAGCTCTTTAGGATGGTAATCGGGATTATCGATTGTTTGATTTGCAGCAACATTTAGCTCGTTATTGATGTCCAATTCCTCTAATGTACTCGATCCTACCTTGATGGCATAGATCGTCAAATCCATCCTCATTAGATTGTTCGGACTGTAATTGTTCTTGAACGAATCGTTGTTGAATCGGAATATGCATCTATCTTGCTTATCCCCTTTTGTCCCCAAGAACTCAAAATAACCCTTTGCTTCCTTGATTGTAGAGTCGAGTTTTTCTAAGGCGAGGTTGAAATCGCCTGCGGATATATTCCCTCCTCTAATCATCGTTAAGTAAGGCGTCATAAGGGCAAAACTCGCTAAAGAGTTTTCTATGGGTGTAATAACGTAGCCTTCAAATCTCTTGATGGCTTCATCACTATCTATTGCTTGTATAAAATCTGTGAGAACCGTGTTGCCAATAATGTTTTTCACGACATTATGAGTGCTTCGTCCACCCTCGATCTTTCCTGCTGCACCGAGCGAAGCATCGACTCCCAAAAGCACTCGTAGAAGCCCGGCTTTGCCCTTTATACCCGCGCTAATTTCACCCGTTGCCTCGGTATTTGTATCTTTTAAAAGCTCCTCAACAACGCTGATTTCACCACCATTTACCAGCTGAATATAATCAGTTGCAGAGCCCTCATCGAAATAGACTAATTTGTGTAATATCAGCTTGTCGTTTTTGGCCATAAAGCATTCCTTATTTCTACTTCACCCACCAAGCATCTCTGCCCTTGGTGGCCTTTCCGCCGCCTTCCTTGTACTTGAAGGCTGCGCCCTTCTTCTGCAACCCCTGAACCTTCGGCGCTATCTCGCTTCCGCCCACGATCCAAAGGCTTCCACCGTTTTCGCGCTTGTCAATGTATTCAAGTCCGGCTTCTTTGATGGCTCGAATCAGGCGGTCTTCGGTCGCATCTACACTGTCGCTCGACACAGACTCCTCACCACGCTGCTCCGTCGCACTCCGCCGAACGCCAGAATCCTCATCATGCGTCCCAACATCCCCGAATACTTCGTCCACAAGCTCGGCCAGCGTTCCGGCCTTCGCGGCAGCCGCCGCATCCGCCTCGGCGAAGTTCGGCAGTTTCACTGCCAGCGCCCGCTTCTGAAGCTCCGGGTCGAAACCGAAGATGTAGTTCATGGCAATCAGGTAGATGATGCGACTCGGCGCCATGCCGTAGACCTGCTCGCGCAGGATGTGACGTATGCGCTCATCGTCGTCCGGGTATGCGGCGCGCAGCCCGTCGCTGTTGAAGAGCCTCTTCACGATCTCGGTGATGTACAAGCCCGACTTCATGTAAAGGTCGGCGAACGTCGCGTTCGGGTCGTCGTAGCAGCCGGGGTTCTCCTCCTCCAGAGCGTCCACCATCTTCTTCACCACCCAGCGCGGCGTGAAAATCTGGTTGGTCTTCTGTGGCGGGATATAGTTGAAGATGTCCTCCGCGTGGGTCTCGTCGAAGTAGTCGGCGAGCTCGCGCCGAAGCCGCATGAACTCCTTCACGGAGTCGTTGAACACGACGGGGTCGAACAGATTGCCATCGAAGTGGCGCACCTCCCCCGTCTCCTCGTCGGTGTAGTCGCCGCCGTCGCGAAGGAAGCGGAACTGCTCCTCGGTGATGCCGGTGACATCCTCGAACACCTCGTCCTCGGTGTAGTCGTCCAGATTCGCCAAGGTCAAGTCGTCGTCGCCGTAGGCCATCAGGAAGCTCGGTATCGTGCGGGAGAACCCGCGCAGGTGGTCGCGTATGGTGTCCTCGATGTTCTTCTTGCGCGTCTCCTTCTTGGCGGTCTCCACCTCGCGCACGATCTCGTTGCCGGCGTCGTGCACGAGCTCGGCCTTCTTGCCCTCCAGCACGCGCTTCAAGTCCACCGCCGCCTGCTCGCGCCGCTTGTCCATCTCGGCGTTGATGGCCACCATCTCGGCATCGGTGTCGGCCTCCGCCAACCGGTCGTTGCGCTCGCTCTCTATGAGGTTGCGCTCTATCTTGTAGTTGCCTATCTCGCGGTTGAGGGCGATGTCGGCGTTAGACTTTATCTTGCGCTCGATGCGCTTGCGCTGCGCCGCCTTCAGCTCGCTACCGTAGTTCTCCTGCGCCGCCGCGATGAGCGGGTCGGTCACCTCGACGGAGAAGGCGCGCTCAAGCGCCTTGAGCATCGCATCCTCGTCATCTTTCTTAACGCCCTTGTCGATGATCTTGCTTACCTCGTCACCCAGCTTCATCTCTATGACGCCGTAGACGCGCTCTCCGAACATGTCGGTCGCAAGTCCGATGACCTGCTCCTCGGGAATCTCGACGTCCCCGTCCTCGTTGAGGTCGAGTTCGTCTGCCGTGCCCCTGGATATTCCCAGATCGGCCTCCGGCTCCTTGCAGCCTGTGAGCCCCTCGATGATCTGAATGACCTCGGTGGGCGCACGGAACACGTTCGAGATGTTCTGGAACAAGAAGTCGCTCATGAAGCCGCGCCGCACCACTTCCTGGCTCCTGATCTTGCGTGGTATGGAGAGCACCTTCTCGGCGTCCAGCTCCTCCATCTCGCCCTCGGAGTCCTCGCCGTAGACGGGGAAGAAGTTCAGAAGCGTGAGAATGTGCTGCTTGCGGGTGCCCATATCTCCGGATGCGCCGGCGGTCTCGGCGTACAGGTCGTTCGCGAACTGCTCGAAGATGGTGAGCGTTCGCGCCGGATCGAAATCGAACACGTAGGCGTTCTCCTTGCGCAGGTACTGCCCGCTCTTGAAGAACAGGCACGGGTTCTGCGCACGGAATGCCGCCTGCATGTAAAGGGACGGGCTCTTCATGTTCGAGAGCATGAGCACTGCGGTCCATTCGGGGATGGTGACCCCCGTTGTCAGCTGCCCGACCGACAGCGTTATGGTCTTGTCGTGCGTGGCTATCGCCTGGCGCACCTTGTCGAAGGATCTCTGCGTCTCTTCCGCATCCTCTATCTTGCCGTCTCCGGCAGCAAGCACAATCTCGTACTCGCCGTTCCCGAACACGGGATGCTTGCGCAGCTTCTTTGCCAGCGCCTTGGCGGAATCGACGCGGTTGAGGATCCACAGGGTGTGGCAGAGCTCGTCGCGAAGCTCCGGCGTGCTGAAGGGGAACTTTTTCTGCACCGCCAGCGCGTCCAGGAACTTGTCCACGTCGGCCGGATATTTGAAAGCGCCGTTCTCGGTAGTGCTGAAGAACTCGTTCAGGTCAAAGGCGTACTCCACCGTCTCGCCGTCTATATCCACGCCCCGCGCCACCTTGCCAGCCACGATGTCGCTCATGCGGTAGGTGAACATGTTCAACTGAGGCAGGTCGATGTAGGGGTTGCGCTCGTCCTCGTCGTCCCAATCGCGCTTAGCCTGTTGCTCGTCGGCGTACGTCCAGTTGAATATCGCCTTCTCGGGGAACTTCTCATTGGCGAGCGCCTTGAACGGCGTACCGGAAAGATGCAGCGTAAACTTTCGATTTATCTGGTCGAAGGCCACATCGGTCTTGAACGTGTCCACACCCTCGTGCGCCTCGTCCACGATGAGTACGTCCCATTCTATATCGGCTATCCATTCCAGCTTCTCGTAGCCTCCGCCGAAGCGGATGGACCCCTTCAGGTCCTGCAGGCTCACGAACGTTATGAAGTTCTTGGGCTCGCGCTCGCGCCTCAGGTAGTCGAGGTACTCCTCGCGCGTCTTCACGAAGGGTTGCTTGCTGATGGAGCCCGCGCTGCTCACGAAGTGGTAGCCGCTTTCTATTCCCAAGAACTTGACATAATCGTCGTACCAGCTGTTCGCGATCGCGGGGCGGTTGGTCACGATGAGGACCTTCGAGGCACCTAGTTTCTTGCAGAGGTCATAGGCCGTGAGCGTCTTCCCGAATCGGGGCTTGGCGTTCCAGAGATACTCGCCCCTCTCGTGCAGGTGCGCGTAATCGGCTGTTTCCTCAACGGCCCTCGCCTGCTCGCTTCTCAAGTTGTAGCTGACAGCCGAATGCGCTTCCAGCAGGCCGCGGTTCAGCCGGAAGTCGAAGAACTTCTGATGAGAGTCGTCGGGCGTGATGCGCACCCATTCCTTGCCGTGCTTCTTCTCGTACCCCAGCTTAACCAGGTAACCGTGGAAATCGGTGTCGCGAAACGTGTCACCTGTGCCGTCCTCGTAGATGGCGTTGCCCTGCCATTCCAGCTTGTACTCGATGTCGGCGGTATGCGTCTGCTGCTTGATGCGAACATCAACGCCCTGTTCGGTGTAGCCGATCTTCGTCCACCCGTCGTGGTAAGTGATGCCCGGCGTGGTGTAGGCGTAGATGGCGGGTATCGCCCTGGAAGTACTTTTGACCTTGTTTGAGATGTCGGAGGTGCCCATTACTGCATCTCCTTCACGTGCGTCTCGATGAACTCGATCTCTTCATCAGACAGGCCGTATTTCTTATAGAGCTGGACGTCGATCCCGGCTACCGATTGTGACCAATCGATGTCCGAGCTCGACGTGAAGTCTTGCAGAGGGACATTAACCCAAGTTCCCTTATGGTTGTGCTGGGTAATCTTTAAGGTACCGAGCATTGTCCGCGCAAACTTCGTTTTAATATAGCTAAGAAGAGCGTTGGCTTCATCGTCCGTATCAAAGGATCCGAAGCTTATGAACGACTGGGTAAACCCGATTAGGGGCGCCCCGATTAGGGGCGCCCCGATTAGGGGCGTCGACAACACTTCGCCAATCGCTCCGGACCCATTTGACGCAGGAACCACAACTTTGAACTTCTTCAAGTTTTTGTGATTCGTGTCGATATATTTAGGGTCGATGTATCGATATTCCCTTTTATTGCTCACTAGGCCCAGTATTTTCAAATAGCTTTCCTTAGGTTCCTTCTCAAACACCTCTAACGCGGTGAAGATAGGAGTTGTCAAGCGTTTTTCCGTTCCTCCGCTACCTATCAGTTTTTTGTATTCAGGATGATCATCGTAGAGCGCATCGAGATTCCATTTATTCTGCTGGATAATCAGATCATCCAAAGAAACGTCCTTAACAAATGGAAGAACCTTGTGAAGGATAGTGTTTAATTCTTCATAAGTAGTAAAAGTACCTATTTCTCCAAACCTTATATTGGCGTCACGATACGTTATCGCAACACCACCTTTAATATCCGTGCTTGGAAACACTTCTCGACTTTTCTGAAAATACTCAATTACCTTGAAATGCGGATCGTCGAGCATCTTGCGATTCCACGCCTTTGGTGTTTTGCCTGCGTCGAACAAGAATCGCGCTGGGGTAATGAGCTCAACCCTGTCGCCAACCTCAAATGTACCATCCATAAACTTGTCGTAAATGGGCTTGTCGGACGTTCCTTCAGTCTCTTCCTGATAAGGCGGGTTGCCGATGATGTAGTCGAACTTCATTTCGCTACCTTTCCTAATGTCGGCAAACTTCACCTGCTTGCCGTTTTTCCAATCGTAGATAATGCAATCTTCGCTCAGCGGTTCTTCCTCCAATGCTCCACTTAAAAGATCGAACATCGAAGTCTGCGCTTTATCCTTGGCTGGCGTTCCAAAGGGGATACATTTCGTAAGGCCATCCATCTGCCAGAGGTTCCAGCTTATAATGCCGGCAAGCTCAGCGTATTCCTCGGCTGTGAAGTCCTCAAAGCCTGCTGATCTCAGATAGTCCTCCAGCGTGCAAAGCACGTTCACACGGGCAATCAGCAGATTGTCGCCCTGGAACTCGTAGCCATAGATGGTTTGCAATGCCGTCTTCGCCCACTGCATCCATTCATCGCGCGTTTTCGCATGCTCGTTCACCAAGGCGAGCTTTCGGGAGAGGATGCCAGTGCGCTCATTCAGCGGCGTGGCCAAGCCGTCGGCAGCATCGTAGCGGTTCACCAGGTAAGGACCCTCGCCGCATGTGATCTCCAAGCGCGGCGAAGCAACATAGGCTTGCCACTCCTCTTGCCCATCTGCAAGCGTCAGGCTTTCCCGCCACCCTTCATCTGCGGCATCCACCATGAACTTCACTATCCAGGCGGGCGTGAACACCTCGGCATGCGCTCGTGTGAGAGCTGTGCGCTCGTCCTTGTCCTTCTGGGCACGACGGCGGATGTTGTTGGCATGCTCGCCGGTAATCCCGTCGATCGCTATCGGGTCTTTTGCCGCAAAGCCTTCGCCTAAATGCGCGTATGCACTCGTCGCCCAAATGATGTTCTCACCCGTCGTACGATCGTACAAAATAGCGCTAAGCAGCCCCGCTTTCTCGAAACGTGCAATGTCGTTGGGCAGCGACAAGTCGCGTTCACCGCAACATTCTTTATCCCGTAGCGCCTCCTTGGACACCCGCTCTCCTTATCATGGCCGCTATCAAAAACACCCCGAGCCCACCATACCCAACTTGGTGCGCTTAGGATGTCCCTCGTTTAGGTCTATGTTTCGTTATTTTCTCACATTTTGCTATAGCCCCTCTCTAGGCAAAGCTTAACGCGTACAAACCACATCGCATCGGCTCAGTATGTTGTACCTTCGCCAAATACTTCTCCCGAATGCTCAAAAAGTACTTGCCATACACAGCGAGTACTTCGCCAAGAAGAAGCGCGCTGATTAGCGGGCCAAAACGGCTACTCGCGGTACCACCATTAACTGATCGCCGGCACCAAGCCAGGTGGTTGATGGTGACGCGATGGGCCACTAATCATGCGCAGATACCTCAGCGCCGAAGAACAGCATATCGCAGAGGATGAGCCTACGGCTACGTCCGATTGACAGCTCTCGCAATACGCAAACGCCCGCGACACAACAACGGAGGCCATTGCAACCTGATATGAAATTGATAGCACGCGCGTTGCATCCGCCGCGCCATTCAACTTTATCGCTAAGCGCATTCGAAACATATTTCGCGACTCCAAATGCCATCTCCTACCGGGTATAAAGCTGAGCAGCGAATACCATATTGATCTGGCGCTTTTCCCTGTTGAATGCGTTGCGTTCAATTTCCGATATCTGTTTGGAATGAAGACCTGGCGTATCGTGCTCGGATTTCGAGAGGAGAGCCAGAGTTCCATCGTTCTTCTGACCGACGTGGTGATACTCATAGCTGATACCATTCTCATCGATCGGATTCTGCCCTTTCTCCATCCTTTGCAGGTTAGTCCGTCCTTCTTCATCTACGATTTTCATATCGAGATCACGAGCGAGAACCCTCCTGGTTCCCGTAGGAGTTTTCACGATGCACTCTTTGAGTCCCGCTTTTTTGTAGACCTCATACTCATCCATGTTTCTCATATTCCGAATCGTCTTGAGGGAAAACCCAGACTCCAGCTGGACTTTGGCAGCTTCGCTCATGGTAAGCCCCGCCTCCCCTGCTTTCTTGGCGTATTTAGACGCCTTGAGAAGCCCTGCGCCTTCAGCTGCACCCGCAGCAGCCGCCCCGATAATCGCACCACATTTGTAGTCTTCACTGGCTGACAGTGCCGCCGCCTTAACGGTCTGCTCGATATCACCAGTCTGCACTCCCGTTGTTATGCCCGTGAACACTCCCGAGATGGCAGCATCCACCACTGCACCGCTCACGGCTCCGCCAGTTGCAAACGTGAATATGGCCGTGACTGCCGTCGGAGCTCCAACCGCTGGCGCGAGCACGGTGACGGTTGCGCATACGGCGATGACTCCGGCCCCCGTGGCCACATTTACAGCCACCCGTTCCCAAGTGTCATCATAATCCTCAAACGGTTTAACCACGGTCGCGCCGTTCTCCACCGTAAAGACGTAGGGCGCACCTTCGAAATAATCCCTGATATCAGGGAGCGTATAGCCGAAGAATACGCTTTCCTGCGAGTTGTACTGAAGCTCATCGAGATACTCTTGCGAAACGTAGGCCACTTCCACCTCATCAATAAGAAAGTCCTCTGAATTAAGGGCCTCTCTCAAACTCGTGTACACGCTCTCTTCGAGTCCTTCGGCCATTTCCGGGTCGGTTAGCGAGACATATTCGTCGGGGTACTGATAAGAAACTGGTTCAACAATTTGAGATTCGGAAGAGGAGGCAGTCGCACATCCCGACAGCACCAGGCAGGCGCAGAGCAGAGCCGTTAAGAACCTTCTCATTGACCGTCCTCCTTGCCGTCGTTTGGAAGATCCGATCTCTGGATAGCTTCCAGCCGTTTCGCTGCTTCGAGCAGCATTCGACGCTTCCGTCTACCGAGCAGCACTAATGCCACGATGAAGATAAGGACAGCGATCGCTGCAAAAGTCGCGAGGACAATCAGGACTTCGTCGCCCTCCTTCACCTTTTCCGTTTCGAGTGCAACTGCTGCATCGCGCTCGGGAACCACAAGCACCCCATCGTCGTCGATGATATCTCCCTCAGCAAGACGTGCCCCTATGGTCTCAATAGATAGCCCTGTAACCGCATAGCATTTGAGTACCGGATTGTTGCCAACGTAGATCTTCTTAATAGTCTCCTGACCTGTGCTCGGATTGGAGGCCGTGATAGTGTAGATGCCCTCTTCGGTATATTCATCGCCATCTTTAGCGGGCTTATTAAACCGTGTGTCTTCGACAAGGCCATTGGCACCTTCAGTCAGCACCTCCTTCTTTACGTTTATATCGAGGTAGCGAGACTTGGCGAGATCGAGGTAGAACCCATTGGGGGCGTAAGCCTCGTTTGCCAATTCTGATCCGGTCGCCAGATCGAACGGGAACACCATGCAGTTGCCGTTTCTCACCTCGAAATAGAAGTCGATCTTATAATTTGCGTACTCGGGGACAAGAGACACCGGGCCGACCCTCCTCGGATCGTTTCGCATCTCATAATCGAGCTGCACCTCGTAGTTTCCCTCTTCGAGAAGTACGACTTCGGTATCCGCCCCCACCTCGATCCCCTCGAGATAGTCCGTGTATATCTGGGGTTCGCTAGTTGCGTTCTGATAGTTCGTCTGTCGAATAATGAGGGTTCCGCGGCCGAAGTCGGTTCTGTCGATTCCAAAATGCTGGTTGTAGCCATCGGCATCTGCGTTGATCGATAGGTTCTCGCTACCATTGAGAGCGTCGATGTCTTGGTTCAGCTTGAATGACAGCTTGATTTCGTCGCCTGCAGTTTTGAGGAACACAGGACGACCTTGCCCGTCTTCGGTCATGCTTGTGTACCCAGTTATCGAGAACCGCCCGAGCTCCCAGCCGAAATGCCAGTCGTCGCGAGAGAACTCCGCGCTCTCGCTGTAGCCAGTGTCCAGCCCGGCATTAACAGCAGAGCCAATGTAATATACAGATTCGTCAACTTCGTCAGCAAAAGACAGAACGGGCGCCCCAGCCAGCACGATGACCGCCGCGCAAAGGCAACTCATAAGTCTCTTGAGCATGCAAATCCTCCGATCATCGCACTAGATGCATGCGATTACTCCTGAACCTTTCGACGATCTCGCCCTGCCTCATCTCTCGGCGAGAAGCACCTGGAAAAATTTTACCGCACGTGAACGCAGCAAAGTCGTGAGGCACTGGAACCGGCTGGACAAGTTCCCCGGCGACTACTGCCACATCCCCAGGGCGCTCATGACGAAGCGCCTTCCAGAAGCGAAGCAGCTCACCCCTCCCCCGCCCCAATCGGCGCCATGTCGAGGCGCAGGGTTTGCTCTATCACCTTCATGAGGACGTCGTCTTCTATCTGGGGGTTCATCTTCACGAGGCCCACCATGCCGAATATCACGACGCAGAACATCTCGTGCACCAACTCGATCTCGACCCGATGGTAGGCCGCGTACTCCTTCGCGATGTGGTTCGCCAGGCAGTCCGCCGTCTCGCGCGTGGCGCGCACGTCAAAGGCGTCCCGCACGCCCAACTCCTCCAACACACCTATCATCGGGCGCGGACGCCCCGCCCCATCGTAGAGCGAATACCGAAACGCCCGAATACACTTCCTGAGCGACCCCGGCGTATCGCCGAAGACCCTTTCCTCGTTCCACACGATCACGCTTTCGACCAAGTCTTCCACGTAGTCGTCGATGACTGCCTCAATCAACCCGTTGCGGTTCGCGAAGTGGTAGTAGATAAGCTCGCGGGTGACGTTCGCCTCCTTCGCGATGGCCGCAATGGAGGTCGCCCGCACCCCTCTCAGCTCGAAGAGCTTCCGCGCCGTAGCCACAATCGCACCCGGCGTGTCGGTCAGACGCCGTGATTCCTTCAGATCTCGGCGTCTCTCCCGTACGCAGCCGGCCGCCTGCAGCGGCGTCATCTTCCCATAATCGCGCATCATCATCCCCTGGAACGTCCCGTCTCTCCTCCGCGAAATGTCCTGCACAAATCATAGCGTTTTGTGAAATATTGCGATACCGGCATTTGCTAGACTTCAAGCAAACCGACCCGTACGCGGGCGCATCGCAAGCCGCATTCCCGCTTCTGAAACGCGCGGGCACATGCCGAAGAAAGGAGACCTCATGGGCATCCTCTATCAAGCAGCCGATCCGATTTACTGGGTCATTTGGCTCTTCGTTCTCTTCGCCCTGATGGCCTTCAACGAGCTGGGGCGCGTCAAGCTGTGGTGCGGGCTCGCCCTGTTCGCGGTCGTGCCGATTGCGCTCACCCTGTTCGTGTGGCCCGTAACCGCCGCCCCCGGCAACGAGTACGGCACAGGCACCTGGTTCAACTGGGTGAAGACCTATTCCGCGCTGGCAGGGTGCCTCGGGTTCATCGCCCTGCGCTTCGTGAAATGGCGCGGCAAGGACGGCAAGACCCACTACCTGTACGAGAAGCGCTGGGCGCTGTGCTTCCCGCCGCTCATCCTGGCGATCAACATCGCCGAGGCGGTCATCCGCGATTTTCAGGTGTTCAGCTTCGGGCTGTGGCAGGGCGGCGTCGTCGAGAACCTCTGGACGATATCGGGCCCGTGGAACATCATGAACGGCGTCGCGGGCATTTTGAACATCCTCACCATCTGCGGCTGGTTCGGCATCTTCATTTCGAAGGACCCGTCGAAGGACATGATCTGGCCGGACATGATCTGGGCCTGGATCATCGCCTACGATCTTTGGAACTTCGCCTACACCTACAACTGCATCTCGGATCACTCCGCCTACTGCGGCCTGGCGCTGCTGCTGGCGTGCACCATCCCGACGTTCTTCATCAAGCGCGGCGCGTGGCTGCAGCACCGGGCGCAGACGCTGGCGCTGTGGATCATGTTCGTGATGACGGTGCCCCAGTTCGCCGACGTGCTCGCCCCCATCCCGACCACGCACAACCCCACGGCGTTCTTCGTGGTGAGCCTGATCGCGCTGGCGTCGAACGTGGCGCTCGCGGCCTACCAGCTCTACCGCATCCGCAAGCTGAAGCTCAACCCGCTGAAGGACCAGATCTACGCCGATACGAAGACCTACCAGCGCATCGCGGAGGAGAACGAGTAGCTACTCCTGCGATACCCCAGGCGCTCATGCGCAGGCCTTCTGGAAGAGTGACCCACCCGCGGTTTTGCCGACGGCCTAGCGACGCTTTAACGCGATAATGAGCTGCTAGGAAGCTGACGGCGGGGCTGGCGACGCATCCTGTCGTTAGTCAGCTGGCGTGCTCGTGAACTCCAGGAGGCCAACGTATGCAGACAATCTTCTTTGCCGGCGGGTGCCTCTGGGGCGTGCAGGCGTTCGTCAAGACGCTGCCCGGGGTCGTCGCCACGGAGGCGGGACGGGCGAACGGGGCCACAGGCAGCCTCGAAGGGCCCTACGACGGGTACGCCGAGTGCGTCAAGACGACGTTCGACGAGGGCCGCGTGACCGTGACCGAGCTGATGGGCTACTTCTTCGAGATCATCGACCCCTACAGCGTGAACAGGCAGGGCGCCGACGTCGGCGAGAAGTACCGCACCGGCGTCTACAGCGAGGACCCCTCCCACCTGCGCGAGGCGGAGGTCTACATCCGGGCGAGGCCCGACCGCGACCGGATCCGCGTCGAGGTGCTGCCGCTTGCCCGCTACGTCCCGAGCGCCGAGGAGCACCAAGACCACCTGGACAAGTTCCCCAACGACTATTGCCACATCCCCAGGGAGCTCATGAGGAAGTACTTTCAGAAGGTGGAATAGCTTTCTCCACTTGTGCCAAACGCTGCTATAGCTCGGCGAATCTTTCCATACGCTCGGTCTCCGCCTCAGACAGGCGGCGCAGCATGGCGGCCAGGCCGTCGTAGTCGCTGCGCGCCAGCAAGTCCATGTAGGCGGCGCGCTCTTCCACGGGGATCACTACCGGAGCGAGACCGGCTCGCATGAGCCCGCGGTTTACGAGGATGCGACCCGTCCGCCCGTTGCCGTCTTCGAAGGGATGAATTCTCTCGAAGCGGATATGGAAGCGGGCCTCACGCAGGAAGGGGTCTCCCCCTCGTCGTGGTTGTACTCGTACACGAGCTGCATCATGAGCTGGTTCACTTGATTGGCGGCCGGCGGCAGGTGCTCCGCCCCGCGGATAATCACCTGGCCGTGACGATAGTCGTCGATGCCGCTTATGTTACGGTTGATATCCCGCGCTATAGCCTTGACAAGCCGCTCCGAAAGAGGGTCGTCCATATTTTCCGATGCCGTGGCCAGGGCGTACTTGTGGTTGATCGCCTCGTACAGCTCGCGAGCCGTAGCCGTCACCTTCAGAGTATTGTCGTTCCAGAGAATGGCATAGGTCTCGGCAAAGGACAACGTGCTGCCCTCGATGGCGTTCGAGTGGTATGTGCTGCGCGTCACGTAGTCTTCGAAATAGGCCTGGTGATCGCGCGTGAATTGCAGGGCATCCACGGGGCGCTCCTCATAATGAAGCGGGCGCCCTCGCTGTAGAGAGCGCCCGCCAGGATGATCAAGCATCGGAGGGAAGAAGGGAACCTCTACTCCCACTCAATAGTTAAAAACTCTCTCCAGTTTGTCCCAGTTTGTCGCAGTTTGTTCTAGTGAATCCTATTTACACCCAGTCTCAAAAATTGCCGAAAATCCATGGGGTCAAATTTGGGTCACGGTTTTTCGGGTCATTTGGGCTGTTCTCTGGGGTCACGGGGGTCACGGCGATTCGTGTAACAATTTGGCTCTGTTTGGCATTATATAACCAAGGGAGGGCGGGGTAGAGCGAACTCCACCAAACCCTCCCCTGGTAGCTAATCGGGATCCTCGGTCTTCGACTTGTACAGTTCAATCAAAAGTTCCGAGCAATCAATGCCCGCTGCCTCAAAAATGATTTTGAGAGTTTCAATTTTTACCGAAGTGGAGCTGCCTGGGTTGAAGTAGATCCCCTCTCCGACTTTGAAGCAGTAGTCACTTTCTTTCCAAGAGAAATACCTTCCTGGGAATTCGGAACCCTCAGGAACGAACTTATGGAAGACAACTGGATCGAGTTCGTAAACCATGGAGAGAACACCGCAGATCATGTCAACCCACGTCTTCGCGGTGAAGCGAGATCCCATGAAGCTGTATGCGGCAATCTGTCTGCCGGTGAAGGAGAAATCGTCATCGAGGGCATGCTCCTCGTAGGCGTCGTTGCTCCACTCGAAGTCGGACTCGATGGATGGCCAAAGCTCCAGGAACTTCTTCTTCATGAGTTCGTTGCGAGCCTTCAGCTGCTCTTCGCCCCAGGCTTCCTGTTGGCAAACAAAGCCGTTGATCCTGAAGCCAGACTGCTTGAATCCGTTCTCCATGTCTCGCTTCTCGACAAAGCGCCTATTGCTGTATTTGGAGTTATAGGCGGTAAGCGTCAGATTCGCCATGCTGTTCAGCCACCTTGCGTGAATTGCGGCGAAATCGTCGCCCAAATCCTGCTGCCAACTCGTCGAAAGAGTCTGAGGCATGATGTGCTCAACGCTGAAGGATTCTTCGCGAAGATTGTCAATGACGTTGACCCTCTCTAAGCTATCGCCGTTTTCGAGCCGATCGAAGAGGTAGTACTTGTAGCTTGCAATTCTGTAGAAGTCTCTTTCCTCAAACGCTTGAATAAACTCGGCGTCATCAGGAAAATGTCCGCTTCCTTCCTTAGAGAGGAGGACTTTATTCAAGACCTCAGGATAAGCACCGCCGTCCTTAACGCCTCTCAGGACCTCACTATGAAGGGTCTCGAAGACCTTGTTGAGCGCGTTGGTTGGAACCTTGCAAACCCAGCGCCTGAAGAGGTAAGTCTCCACTGACTTGAGCGTTTCGATTACCTCTTGGTCGCTAATCTCGCCACAGCGCCTGTACTCGAGTAGGTTCAAGGTGAACGGATTCATGACGCTCATATCCAAGAGGATGAGTCGTCTCAAAACAGCGTCCAGCTTATGGTTGCCGGAATTTGCGGAGGCAATCGTTTTGAAGTGCTTCGAGTATTTCAAAAGCTCTTCAAGCAACACCCTCGTGTCGAACGCCTCTGCCTTTACGTAGTCCTTGAATACCGAGTAGACCTTCTTGATTGCAGGGGTTTTCCTGCGGACGGCTGCAAGCCAATCACGGGCAAAGGAGCTTACGTCATAACCAGTGTTTTTTGGCTCTTCGGTGGTTTCTGTGGGAGAGATTCCGGCATAGGCCCAGCTCAGCGGGCGAAAACAACGATCTGGAACTGAAACGGCCCCGGGAGGGGCCGTTTCCGCGTCATCCGCCTATGATTGCTAAGCCAAATTCAGACAACCGAAGAGGTGTGACGCATGAAGAGTCTACTACTTCTCGCCCTCGGTCTGGCCCGCACGGTCGTCCTGGGCGCGCGCATCGAGGCCGAGCGCATCGTCGTGAGCGTCCGGCCCTACAAGCGCGAGCAGCGCCGCTGCCCCGTATGCGGCAGGGCCTGCGACTTCTACGACATGGCGAACCGCGGGGCCCCCAGGCTGTGGAGGGCGATGGACCTGGCGCGCTCGGCCTGCTACCTGGAGTACGCGCCCTGCAGGGTGCGCTGCCCGGAGCACGGCGTGCGCACCGAGGCCGTCCCCTGGGCGCGGCACGGGGCGCGCTTCACGCGCGACTTCGAGGACTGGGTGGCGTGGCTGGCGGTCCGCTGCACCGCCCCGGCGGTCTCCGAGCTCGCCCGCGTCGAGTGGCACGGCGTGGGCGGCGTGTGCAGGCGCGTCTACGCCGAGCTGGAGGCCGCGCGCGGCGC
>OGGQ01002520.1_pt1 | contig 19596 bp, 17 predicted proteins | sample 1571191 | NCBI WGS metagenome assembly OGGQ01 (sample SAMEA2582061, study PRJEB24529) | metagenome | biome: Human gut stool | place: China | collected 2011
CTACGTGGCAGACGACGCCATCGTGGACGCCGCTGTCAAGTCCATGAAGGGCTAAGTTCAATCCCCCTTTTCATCGCAAATTCCTAACCCTCCCATACTGTTGGGGGGAGCCTCGGTGGGCATACCTGAGGCTCCCCCCACATATTTTTTTGCCCGGACAAGGTTTCGGCAATAAAAAGTCCGGAACTTTTTATTGCCCTTTTTTAAGCCTTTGTGATAAAATATCCAAAGAAGAGAACGACAGAGGCATCCTTGTTCCAATCCGGGGGAGCGGAGAACGTCCGCAGCGGCCGGGCCAGCGGCTCCGGGGAGCGGAGCACACCGGCCTGTTTAGGGGATATTCGGGCAGATGGGGGAGTGGAAATGAGCAAAATTGAATGTAAGTTGTTTGGTGTCCCGCAGATTGTGAAGGACGGGCGGCCGGTCTTTTTTCCTTATGCGAAGATCAGCGCCCTGCTGTACTATCTGCTGGTCGCCAAAGTGGTGAGCCGGGATGAGATTGCCGGCCTGCTCTGGCCCAACGAGAATGACGAAACCGCAAAGCGCAATTTGAGAAACGCGATCTATCAGGCCAAGAAAACCTTGGGGGAGGACATTATTACCTCCCCCAAAAAATCTATTTTGGTGCTCAACGAGGAGTTGGACATCGATGTGGATGTGGAGCGCTTTTTACAGCAGCCCCAGAAGTACCTGGACCTGTATGTGGGGGAATTTTTACAGGGCGTCTTCTTGAAGGACTCTGACCCCTTTGAGCACTGGCTGGTGAAAATGCGGGGCTTTTATAAGGAGAAATTCTCCAGCGAGTGTGCCATTAAAATTGAGGAGGGGCTGCGCCTTCAGGCCTATGATCAGGTGGAGGGCCTGATTGGCCATCTGATTTCCATTGATGAATACGACGAGCGGAGCTCCCGCCTGTTGATGCGCTTTTACCAGGAGACCGGACGCAACGGAAAAGCCATTGAGACCTATTACGAGCTGGCCAAGGTGCTGCGGCAGGAGCTGGGTGTTTCGCCCGACCAGACCACCAAGGACCTGTATGAGCGCTCCCTGGAGGAGATGCATGTAAACACCAGCCAGCCCCGTTCCGGGGAGGACGTGTTCTTCTACGGGCGCTATGAGCTCATTGCCTCCCTGGAGAAGGTGCTGAAGGATTTCCGGGAGGGGCGGGCGGACTGCAAATCCATTCTGATTCGGGGGGAGCCCGGCTCAGGAAAGTCCACAATCAAGCGCCGGATTTTGGAGCGGGTGAAGGACGAGTGCTGGGTTTTGAATGTGCAGGGCCAGCCGTCGGAGCAGGATCTGTCCCTGCGGGCCTGGCGGAGCATCGCCACGGACATTGCGCAGATCATCCGGAGCAACCAGCTCATTGAGCCTGAGCTGTGGGACGAGCTGATGGGGCGGGTTTTCCCGGATTTTCAGAGCCATCTTCCCACGGCGGACTTGTTTGCACCGGCCCGGTCCGTGCCCCGCACCGCTATGGCCCATGTGATGATCGAGGCGCTGAACACTCTGGCGCAGCAGCGCCAGGTTCTGCTGGTACTGGATGACCTGCAGTGGATTGATGGGGACAGCCTGCGCCTTTTGACCACGGTGCTGTTGGAGAGCGACCGGAAAAATGTGCTGATGGTGGCCACCTGCGGCCATGAGCGCAGCCGGGCGCTGGACAGCGCGCTGGCCGCCCTGCACCGGGAGGAGCTGCTGTTTGATGTGGAGCTGGAGCGGCTGACCATGGAGGCCTGCCACCGTCTGGTGGAAAAAATGCTGCCCGATATGGAGCTGCGGGGCGACCTGCTGGAAAAAATATACGGGGAGACGGAGGGTACTCCCTTTTACCTCAATGAATACATGGAGATGCTCCGGCAGGGCGAGGGGCTGGATGAGGTGAACGGACGCATCAAGGAATTTATTGAGGTCCAGCTGATTAACCTCTCCCAGGACGCACTGGATACGGCCCAGGCGCTGTCCTATTTTTATGACGGCGCGGCGGTGGAGCTGTTGGCCCGGGTCATGGATCAGGACCCTGGAGCACTGATCCAGCCGCTGAAGGGGCTGAACGACCGGGGGATTGTGGGGGAGCGCGCAGGGGGCGTGCTGTTCTTTACCCATGTGAAGCTGCGGGAATATCTGTACGCACTGCAGCCCGACTCCCGCAAGCGGCTGATGCACCGGAAAATCGGCACGCTGCTGGAGACGGAGCTGGAAAAAAAGACCGGCGACACCAAGGACTATTCCCAGCTGGCCTATCACTTCTCCGCTGCGGGCAACCAGCTCAAGTCCATGAAGTACCGCATTGCCGGGTTAAACCGGCACCTGAATTTCTGCCATGAGATCTTTCCCATCGCCTGCTCCGGGGAGGAGATCGAGTCCGACTTTACCCACTACATTTCCCGCGAGAAGATTGACATGCTGTTCCGCAATTTGGAGGAAGATATTAAGGCCTTCCGGGTCTCCGAACAGAGCTCGGAGGAGCTGGAGCTGCTGGAATTGGAATACTTCTACATGCGGGGGCGGTATTTTATCCTGGAAGGGAAGTATGACAGCGGCATTCGGGACATCTCGGAGGTCATCAAGCTCTCCCAGCGGCTGGGAAAGACGGACTACACCTTTGAGGGCTACCGGCAGCTGATTTACTACGGTGTTCAGGTCAATGACGCACAGAAAATGGCCCAATACATTGAGCCGGCCCTGGATTTGGCGGTGCGGTGCAACGACCACAAGGAGATCGGGGTGCTGCTGCGCCTGAAGGGGCTGTACAACATGATGCTGGGGAACTATTTCCTGGCGGAACAGCTGCTGACCGAGTCCATCCGGTCCATGTCCATTACCGAGGTGGCAGCAAAAAATTACGCGGTGAGCATTGCTGCGGCTTACGACTACATTGGAGAAATCCGTCTGGCCCAGCAGGAGTACGCCCAAGCCCTGGAGCAGATGGATAAGGCCATCTCCATCTGTCCCAACAATGCCCTGGCCAGCCTGTCCGTGTTTTATATCAACGGGGGCAAGGCGGCCTATTTCATGCAGGACCGCCGCCTGGCCAAGGCCTATTTTGAAAAGGCGCACTCGCTTTACGGCCAGCTGGATTCCTTCTGGCTGCGGCCCACCTTGGAGGCGTATCTGGCCCTGGTTCTGGTGGAGGACGGCCAGCTGGAGGAGGCCCTGGGCCACCTGGAGAACGCCCGGCAGACCATGTGGCAGATGAAGTATCCCAGCGACCTGGGCACGGTGTTTTTTGCGGAGACGCTGATCCGTATTTTGGCCGACCGGGATGTTCGGGTCCGGCAGGTGTTCTGCAAGGCCCTGCCGGAGTCCGCGGAGCGCTACTGCCAGCTGGCCAAAAAGCACCTCAACCAGTATATGGATCAATATGAGCTCAGCTACCTGGAGGAGGCCGTGAAACGGTCGAAAAAGGACGCGGGGGAGCGCGCCTGAAGACGAAGAAGCTCCCACGTCCCAGAAAGAAAAAGAAGACGGCGGGACAGCGGAGGGGGAGCAGCCCCCCGCCGGAGGCCGGAACAGCAGAAAAATAAAATGTCCCGGAGCCAGTTGGCTCCGGGACAATTGTTTTTGCGGACAGTGCTTCAGCAGGGACGGTCCGGATTGGCCAGGACATACATCATCATATGGTCCAGAATCATATGCACGTCCTCCACAATCTGCATGTTGTCAATTGCCACATGCACCGCGTGTTCGGCCTCCTTCAGCAGCTTTCCTCCGCCGTAGCCCACCAGGGCGGCGGTTTTGGCGCCGTGCTCCCTGGCGTAGCGGATGGCCCGGACCACATTTTCCGAGTTGCCGCTGCCCGAGATACCGATGACCAGGTCGCCCTCCTTCAGTTTGGCCTTGAGGGGAATGACAAAGATGTCGTCATAGCTGATGTCGTTGGCAATGGCGGTCATCAGGGGCGTGTTGTCGCTCAGGCACTCAAAGTCGTACTTTACATCCTGATTCAGGCTCACGCCCTTGCAGAAATCACACACAAAGTGGGAGGCGGTGGCGGCGCTGCCTCCATTGCCGCAGATAAAGATCCGCTTGTGGTTCTGCCGCGCCTCCTCCATCAGATTCATCAGCTGGCTGACCGCGTTCAGATCCAGCTGGGACAAGATTTTCTGCTCGGCCTCCAGATAATTCTGGAGCTGCGGGACATAGTTCATACGGATTTTCCCTCCTGATAAAGCTTCAGCCGGTCCAGGACCTGGGGCACGCTGGCGGTCCCGGTGACGCCCAGCTGCTGAATGGTAATGGACGAGATACAGCAGCCCAGGGCGGCGGCCTCCTCCTCGGTCAGTCCCAGGGCCAGCCCCAGTACAATTCCGGCGCTGGAGGCGTCGCCCGCTCCCACAATGTCAATGGGCCCGGTCACCCGAACCGCGGGGACCGACAGGACCTTGTCGTCCCGGAAGGCCATGATTCCCTGGGCGCCCCGGGTGACGAAAAAGGTGTTTCCGGTCTGGCTCTGCAGGCGCCGGGCCTGCCGGCCAAGGGCCTCCGGGTCCTCGGGAGAACCGGCATCCGCCGGGGCGGATGCCATCAGCTCCAGGTTGTTGCACTTGACGATCATGGAGCGGAAGGCGTGGGAGAAGGCGCGGGAGTCCACATAAAAGATCTTCTCCGTGTGGATGCGGGCCAGCTCGTTGACCCGGCTGCGCACATAGTCGGTGATGACCCCCAGATTGGGCTGGAAGAACTGGTCGATGAGAAGGACTGCATCCGCTTCCTCCAGCCGCCCCTCCAGCTGGTCCAGCAGCCGCTGCTGAAGGGACATGGACGGGGGAGAGAAATTCCGGAAGTCCAGGCGGTTCATCTCCTGCCAGCTGCCGTCAGGCTGCAGGCGCATGGGCTTGGTGTAGGTGCAGGTGCACAGCTCATCCGTGCGCACCATGGAGGAGGTGTCTGCCCCCACGGCATCCAGGCAGCGCTGCAGTTCGTACCCCTCGCCGTCCTCGCCCATCAGCCCAATGGAAATCACCTGGGCGCCCAGAGCGCGGAGATTGTTGGTCACGGTGCCGCCGCTGCCGGCATACATCCGCTTCTCGTGAACCTGATAGGCGGTCAGTCCCGTCTCCACAGAGGGCTCGTCCCGGGCGGGATCAATGTACAGGTACTTGTCCAGAGTGTAGTCCCCAAAGACCAGAATGCGGATTTGGTGGGTGCGCTCCAGAGCGCGGGCAATCTTCCTGCCGTCAATCATAGGCGTTGCCCCTCATCCGCGGCAAAGACCGCCTTGGCCAGGTTGGGGACCGTGCAGCGGTGCTCGCCCCGGATGTAGTGGCTGATGCCGCCGTCCGCCACCGTGCGGGCCAGGATAGTCTTCCAGGGCCGGAAGTAGTAGCGGGGGTCACTCTTGGGCGGGGTGGCCTGATAACCGTCGCTGTCGTCAATGGGCTGCAGGTCAAAGACCGCGGTGTGGAAGTGGCAGATCTCCTTCCCCTCCTGCTTGGCCACGTTCCGGGCCATGGCCAGGGCCTTCAGATATACCTCAGGACCGGCCACAGCGGACCCAAAGTCCAGGAATACGCCGTGCTCCAGCCGGGTGACGCTCTGGGCGTAGATCAGGAAGTCCGTATAGGAGCAGGCACCCATGGCCGCCCCGTCACAGTTGGGGTGCTCATGAATAATGTCGTTGCCCACGCCCACATGGACGGTGACCGGCACACCCAGGTGGTAGCCCATGGCCAGTACGCTGGACTCCCGGTAGGGGAAGTTGTGCTCCCAGATATAGCGGCCCAGGGCTTCGCCCCAGCCGATCCCCTCCTTGGCGCCCTGCACGATGATGTCGTTGATGAGGCCCGTCTCATTCCAGAGGCCGAACTGCCCCTCACTGATGTACTTGGCCACGCTTTCACAGGTGTGGCCGATCATGGCCAGTTCAAAGTCGTGGATGGAGCCGGCGCCGTTGGTGGCAAAGTGGGTTACCAGGCCGCGCTTCATCAGCTCGATCATGTAAAGGGCATTTCCGGTGCGGATCACATGGGCGCCATACATCATCAGCACAGTGGCGTCATAGGTGCGCCGGGCGTCCACAATGGCCTGAGCCAACACAGGCAGCGCGGGGTGGGAAAACTCCGGTGCGGGGCCGGCCGGATCCAGCAGTACCTTCTGCAAGTCCACATCGTGCACCCGCTGCTCCAGGGGCAGCAGGTGCAGCTTGGACCGGTCAAACATGGGATACGGCATGACAATCTCTCCTAATCGCTTGATAAATTTCCTCCCCGGCCCGGAAGTCCGGGATGATGGCGTGGGCGCCCGCGGCAATGAGGCGGCTGCGTTTCCAGTCGTTGATGCCGCAGCGGGTCTCCTCGTTGGTGGCGGCTCCGATGGCCAGGCCGCCCAGGTTGGCCACCAGCTCCACCTCCACATAGCCGTCCCCAAAGGACACCAGTTCCCGGGGCTTGATATGCTCCTTTTCCAGCATGTCCCGGATCACCAGCTCCTTGGAGCAGGTGGTGACGGCGTCGTGGGCGCCGTGGATGCCGCCCTCAAATACGCCGTCCAGCCCCAGCAGGTGTGCCTCGTACAGCACATCGGCCTCGTCCGTGCCGCTGGCCAGGTAGCAGCGCACCCCATGTTTCTGAAGCAGGTCAATGAAGGGGCGCACACCGGGCACCAGATAGTCCTCCGGCTGGGCCTGGCCCGACTCCAGAGCCAGCTTCCGGCTGTGGATGCGCTCCTCCAGGCGGCGCAGATACTCCCGCTTGTACACCAGGGGGTCCCGTTCCGGTCCGCCCCGTTTCATAACTTCCTCGTTGAGGCGGATGCACTGGAAAATGGTCTGTTTCCCCGTCAGGGTGTCCACAAAGTCCCGCACACAGGTGCGGACCTGCTCCGGGTCCTCCTCCGGTGCCGCGTCCTGAAGAACCTGGGTGAAATAGGGAATCATGATGTCCTGCCAGCCCTCGCGGATAAGGCTGATGGTTCCGTCAAAGTCAAATAAGGCGTAGCGGATGTCGAACCCCTGCCAGGGCCGGATGATCTCCACCTGGGACGCTGTGTTGTGCATGGGAATGTCCTCCAATTCTTACTCGGTCTTCAGGGCGGAGTCAAAGGCCACCTCAGAGGGGGCGAAGTCCGAGCGCTTGGTGAAGGCGTAGGCCTCCTTGGCGCCGAACATCCGCTCCATCCCCGAGTCCTCCCACTCCACGGAGAGGGGGCCCTGGTAGTGCATGGCGTTGAGCTCGCGGATAATGCCGTCAAAGTCCACATCGCCGTGGCCCAGGGACACGAAGTTCCAGCCCCGGCGGAGATCGCCGAACTCGATGTGGCTGCCCAGGATGCCCGCCCGGCCGTCCAGCCGCACCTTTACGTCCTTCATGTGGACGTGGTAAATCCGGTCGGCGAAGTCCCGCAGGAACAGGCAGGGGTCCATCCCCTGCCACACCAGGTGGGAGGGATCGAAGTTGATGCCCAGGGTGGGCCGGTGGTCGAAGGTGTCCAGCAGCTTCTGGGTGCTGTAATAGTCAAAGGCAATTTCCGTGGGGTGAATTTCCAGGGCGAACTTGACCCCGCACTGGTCAAACACGTCGAAAATGGGGGTCCACAGCTCCTTGATGCGGCCGAAGCCGTCGTCGATCATCTGCTGAGTGGTTTGGGGGAAGGAGTACCAGTAGGGCCAGATGGGGGAGCCGGTGAAGCCGGTGACAATATGCACGCCCATCATCTGGGCGGCTCGGGCTACGGCAATCATCTCGTCAATGGCCCACTTGCGGATCTCCTCCGGCTTGCCCGACAGGCGGGAGGGGGCAAAGTTGTCCAGGCGGGGGTCCCAGTTGTCTCCCACACACTGGCCCGCCAGGTGGGCCCCCAGGGCCCACACCTTCAGGTTGTTTTTCTCCAGGGTGCTGTGGATAAAGTCCCGGTAGGCGCCGTCCTCCAGGAAGCGGTGGGCGTTCAGATGGGTGTGGCAGGCGATCTCCAGGCCGTCGTAGCCGATCTCGCCCATGACGCGGCACAACTCCTCAAAGGGGAGGTCGCCGTACTGTCCGGTGGTAATGGTAATGGGTCTCATATCTGCCGCCTCCTTACTTCACGATCTCCGCCTTGCCGCTCTCCGAGGAGCGCTGGTTGGCGAAGATGACCTTCATGGCGTGCAGGGCGCTTTCCCCGCTGATGACGGGCTCATGGCCGTTGACCACCGCGTCCACAAAGGCGTCGATGATGCCGGTGGAGGTGCGTCCGCCGCTGGTCTGCTCCTTGTTGGAGGTGAGCTGATCCAGCTGGTAGGGCACCACGGACCCGTCCTTCTTCTCCACGATGAGGGAGTAGGTGGGGTCGTCATACATGCGGAGCACGCCGTTTTTGCAGTAGAGCTTGGTGGAGTTGTCCTCCGCGCCGTAGTTGGTCCAGCTGACGTGCATGGTGCCCACGGCGCCGGTCTCCAGGGTGTACAGGGCGATGGCGTTGTCGTCCACGTCCACCAGGCGGCCGTCGGGATAGCGCTTATCCACGGTGGCCAGTGCGGCGGAGGTCTTTACAATTTTCTTGCCGGTGAGGTAATAGAGCAGGTCGGTCTTGTGCACGCCCAAATCCGCCATCACGCCGAACTGGGCAGTCTTCTTGTCAAAGAACCAGGAGTTGGCCTGGCCGGTCCAGCCCTCGGGGCCGGGGTGGGAGAAGTGGGTCTCAAAGGTCAGCACCTCGCCCATCTCGCCGCTGTCCAGAATTTCCTTGGCCTTGACGTGGGCCTTGGCCAGACGCTGGTTCAGGCCGATCATCAGGTACTTGCCGGCCTGGCGGGCTGCTTCCACCATGGCCTCGCAGTCCTCCTCGGTGGTGGCCATGGGCTTTTCGCACAGCACATGCTTGCCGGCCTTCAGAGCCTGAATGCTGATGGCGGCATGGAACCGGTTGGCGACGCAGACGCTCACCGCGTCCACGTCGCTTGCCAGCAGCTCCTCCACCGAAGCGAAGGCGCGCCCGCCGTACTCCTTGGCCAGGGCCTGGGCCTTCTCCGGCACCACATCGTAAAAGCCGGCAATCTCACAGAAGGGATTTTCCTGATATTCCGGCGCGTGGCGCACCTCGGTAATCTTGCCGCAGCCGATAATTCCTACTTTCATAACGAACCTCCATGTTCCGCCGGGCCGGGCCCGGCACACACAAATTCAAATTGTAGCTCCCATTTCGTATTCTTTGACCGGGCCGGTCCCTCTTTATCAGCGGCGCTTGTTCTGGAAGTTCTGCATGAGAACGGCCAGGACAATGATGGCCGCGCTGATGGCGCCGTTGAGGTAGGAGGAGACGTTGGCGGCGGTGAGGATGTTGCTGATAATCTTGAACATCAGCACGCCCAGGAAGGTGCCCATAATCTTGCCCCGGCCGCCGCTCATGGACGTTCCGCCGATGGCCACGGCGGCGATGGCGTCCATCTCCCAGCTCATGGCGGCGGAAGCACGGCGGTCATACGGGAGGCGTAAAGCACGCTGGCAATGCCGCACATGGCGCCGGTGATCATGTAGGTCAGAATCTTGACGCCGTCCACGTTGATGCCGGACAGCCGGGCGGACTTCTCATTGCTGCCCACGGCGAAGATGTGCTTGCCCAGCTTGGTCTTCTTCATAACGATGTCAAAAATAATGACGGCCACCACGAAGATGATCATGAGGTAGGGAAGCTTGATGGGGCCCAGCTGCAGGCCGCCCACCGCCAGCTGGCGGAAGCGGTCGTAGATGGATTTGTCCACGGTGAAGGGGCCGGCAGCGCCGTAGTAGTTGACGATGGCGCGGCAGGCGCTCATGCTGGCCAGGGTGGCGACCATGGCGGGCATGCCGCCCTTGGTTACCAGCAGGCCGTTGACGGCGCCGATGGCCAGGCCGAAGGCGATGCAGAACAGGAGCATCACGAAGATGCTGCCGGAGGCGTTCAGAGCCCAGATGCCGAAGCCGCCGATGATGGCCACCTGGGAGCCCACAGAAATATCAATGAGGCCGGCTCCGATGACCATGGTCATACCCAGTGCAATCAGGCCGATCATGCTGCCCTGCACAAAGAGGTTGGAGATATTGCTCCAGGTGAAGAAGTTCTTGTTGACGCAGGCGCCGATAATGACCAGCAAAATGAAGGACAGCACAAAGCTGTACTCCCGGGTCAGTGCTCTGCCCAAGCGCTTTGCGGTGTCAGCATTCAGTCGTTTTTCCATCTCTCATACCCTCCAAATTTGCTCCGGTGGAGTAATACATAATGTTTTTCTCTGACAAATCGTCCCGGTTCAGCCGGGCGTTGCACCGGCCCTTGTAGAGCACAATGCAGGAATCCGCCACGTTCCGGATCTCGGGGAACTCCGCGCTGAACATGATAATGGCCTTTCCGGCCTCCGCCAGACGGAGAATCAGGCGGTAAATTTCAAATTTCGTGCCCACATCAATGCCCTGGGTGGGGTTATCCAGGATGAGGACGTCCGCATCCGTCTCCAGCCACTTGCCCAGAATGACCTTCTGCTGGTTGCCGCCGGACAGGGAGGTGATGGGGTTGCGGGGGTTGCTTACCTTGATGGCCATGGCCTGCTGCTGACGGGCGAAGCGCTGGCCCTCCTCCTTGCCGCTGATAAACAGCTTCTTGTGCCGGGCGTTCAGGTAGCCCATGGACAAGTTGTCCTGCACCGACAGGTCGTTGTGGATGCCGCGCTCCGGCCGGGAGCGGGGCACCATGCCCATTTTGTGGCGCATGAAATACCGCACCGAGCCATCCCGGGCCTTGTTGGGCATGCGCTTGCCCTCCACCCAGACCTCGCCGGTAAAGGATTCCACGCCGAACAGCACGTCTGCCAGCACGTCCCGCCCGGAGCCCTGCAGTCCGGTTACCGCCAGAACCTCGCCCCGGTGCAGCTCGAAGGACAGGTCCTTCAGCACGCCGCTGGATACGTTCCGCACGGACAGGCAGACCTCGTCAGTGGCCCGGCAGACGTGGTTTTCAAATTCGTCCACATGGAGGTTGTGGCCGATCATCATCTCGGTGACCTGCTCCTCGTTGATATCCTTGAAGTCGCCGTGGGCCACCAGTTTTCCGTCACACAGAATATAGTACACGTCGCAGATCTCAAACAGCTCAGGCATTTTGTGGGAGATATAGATGAAGCTGACGCCCTCCTCTTTGAGCTGCCGCATGATTTCAAACAAATTTTCAATTTCCGCCGTGGCCAGGGCGGTGGAGGGCTCATCCATAATGATGAGCTCCGAGCGGAACAGCAGCGCCCGCCCGATTTCCACCATCTGCTTTTCGGCGGCGGAAAGCTGGTCCACAATGGCGTTGGGGTCGATTTCCACCTTCATGCGGCGGAACACCTCCGCGCATTTTTCCATCATGACCGCTTTGTTCAGGAACACGCCGTTTTTGGAAATCTCATTTCCAAGGAACATATTTTCATAGACCCGCAGGTCGTTGCACAAATTCAATTCCTGATGAATGAACCGGATCCCGCATTGGTCGGCCGTGCGCACACCCCGCATGGCAGTCTCTTTCCCGTTGACCAGGATTTTACCGGACACCGGCGTATAGACGCCGGCGAGCACGTTCATCAGCGTGGATTTCCCAGCGCCGTTTTCCCCCAGCAGACCCACAATCTGCCCAGGCTCCACGGTAAGATCCACATTGTCCACCGCACGCACCGGTCCAAATTCCATCACAATGTTTTTCATCTCTAACCGCATGGCAATGGTTCCTTTCCTCGACATCGTCTTCCGGCCTTATCAAGCAGGCAGGCCGGTCATTCCTGCTTTTGGGGAGCCGGATGCAGACGGGGCCGGCTGACTTTCAGCCGGCCCCGTAAAATGGTTCACTTAGGTTTTGGCTGCAGCATTAGAAGTCGCCGATGGAGTAACGCACGGTGTACTCATCGCTGGCTCTGTACTGCTCGAAATCGTAGTCGGCGCCGCCGGCGTTGCTGATGGAGAAGGAGGGGATGAGGTAGATGCCGTCGCTCTCAACAGCGGTGCCGTCGAAGGGCAGACCCATAGCGGTCTCAACGGTGAAGTCCACGCACTCGCGGATGAAGGAGGGAGCGAAGAACCAGGTGACGAACTTCACATCCAGAGCGGTGTTCTCGAACTTCTGCAGGGTGTCCTCACGGCCGCCCACGGAGGTGATCAGCTTCACGTTCAGCTTGGCGCTGCCGCTGTAAGCGTCCAGGGCGTTCATCAGGCCGTCCACGATCTCGTCGTCATGGGTGACGATGAGGTCCAGAGACTCGATCTCCTCGTTGGTGTGGGCATTGAGCCAGTTCTCCATCTGCTCCTGAGCGGTCTCGGTGGACCAGTCAGTCACGAAGGTCTCGTTGATCTGGTTGAACTTGTTGGCGTCCAGGACCTCGTCCATACCGCCGGAGCGCTGGGAGGTAACGGTGGAGCTGTCGCCCACGAAGCGCAGGTAGTTGACCTGGTCGTCATCAGCAAAGTAAGTATTCAGGTACTCGCCCATCTCCTTGCCGATGCTGAAGTTGTCGCCCATCATCTGGCCTTCCAGACCCTCGAAGTCCTCGATGAGGCGGTCGTAAACCACCAGCTTGATGCCGGCGTCCACGATGGTCTGGGCGGCGGAGCGCAGGGCCTCGCCCTCGGTGGGCCACAGCATGATGGCGTCGATGTCGCCCTCAGCGATCAGGTTCTCGATCTCGGTGATCTGGGCGGAAGCCTCAGCGCAGGACTTGACAACGATCTCCAGGTTGTCATACTGCTCCATGAGGGCCTCAGCCTCCATCTCAGCGTGGCGGACAGACTCGCCGGTGAAGCCGTGGTCGCCGGACAGAATGACCAGACCCACCTTGTAGGAGTCACCGGAGCCGGAGGCGTCGCCGCTGGAGCCGGAGCCCGAGCCGGCGCCGGAACCGGAGCTGGCATTGTCGCCGCCGCAGCCGGCCAAGAGGGACAGGGACAGTGCAAGGCTCATCATCAGTGCTAGGAACTTTTTCATGGTAATCCTCCTCTAAATAATATGGGACTGCGCAATTATTTTACGGCCGCTCAGCAGCCGAAAAATACCTTCTCTCACGCCGGATCGGTGTGTTCCGGCGCCGGACAGGTGGACTCGCGGGCCACAAAACCGTGTGGGAGTATTACGTTTCGATTGTCCAGATCTCCGGTGGTAATAATCTGGTGCAGCATTTCAATGGCCTTGCTTCCAAGCTTGGTGCAGGGCTGCACCATGGTGGTCAGGTAGGGGTGAATCATCTTGGTGTAGATCACATCATCAAACCCCACCACCGACACATCCTCGGGTACTGAAATGCCCAGCTCTCCGGCCACCACCACCGCCGCCAGGGCGATGGAGTCGCCGATGCAGAACAGCGCATCCGGAGGGTCGGGCTGAGCCAGCAGCTTGCGGGCTGCCTCCAGACTGCTCATATAGCTGTAACTGTCGTCGGAACAGGCTATGTAGCGCTCGTCAATGGGCAGCCCCGCGTCGGAGAGGGCGTCCTGATAGCCGCGCATACGCTGCAGTGTGGACATCACCCGGTTGGAGGAGCTGATAATGCCCACTTTCTTCCGCCCCAGACCCACCAGATAGGAGGTCGCCTCATAGCCGGCCCGGTAATTGTCCACCGAGACGTGGGCTGTGTCGCAGGGAGCGGCGTATTCACAGCACTGCACAATGGGGAAGCGGTCGCTGTACTTTTGCAGCCACCGGGCGTCCCGGTTGATGTGCAGCAGGATGGCGCCGTCGGCGCGGTTGCAGTCAATGGCGTCACTGAGGAGTGCCTCGGGGTTCCTGCCCTCCGTGCTGCACAAAAACAGCGTGTACCCCAACTCCTGTGCTCGCTCGTTAATTCCGTCAAATACATTGGCATAGTACGGGTTTGTAATGTTGGGGAGCAGTACCAGAACCGTTTTGCTCTCGTTGCGGCGGAGGTTGCGCGCCTGCTGATTGGGGACATAGGCCATTTCCTGAATGGTCTGCCGGACAATCTCGGCTGTGGATTCCGCCACCAGATCACTGTTGTTCATAACCCGAGAGACGGTGGCTACGGATACGCCGGCCGCCTTTGCCACATCAGCGATGGTCACCATATATGTAATCCTTTACATTTTCTGTTTTTTCTATATTATCAAAAATTGTAATCCATTTCAATGTGCAAATCAAACATATTATGTTTTTGTTTTTCGGCTAACCATACAAAGTTTCCGCTGGAAGCTGGTTTTTTAAAATGCATCGTGACGAATGCTGGCGGCTGTGCTATGATGGCCGTAATAAAAGGAAGAACGAGATGCGGATGGCATCATCGCGCATGGGACAGGAGGAAACAGGATGGGAACAAGGGGACAGAATCCGGGGCCGGAGAACTATTATCTGGCCATTGAAATCGGCGGCACCAAGCAGCAGGCGGCGGTGGGCACGGCGGATGGCCGTATTGTGGAACGCCGGCAGGTAAAGCTGGGGGAGGACACCACCGCACAGAACATCCTCCGCTGGATTGAAGAGACAGGCAATGAATTGCGCACCCGGTGGGAGGTAAAGGGAATCGGCGTGGGGTTTGGCGGTCCCATTGATCCCAAGACGGGAGTGATTGTCTGCTCCCTTCAGGTGGAGGGCTGGGACCAGTTTCCCCTGGGCGCCTGGTTTCAGGAGACCTTTTCGCTGCCCAGCGCGGTGCTCAACGACACCGTAACCGGTGGACTTGGCGAGCGGTACTGCGGAGCGGGGCAGGGGAGCAGACGGCTCTTTTATACCAACATCGGCACCGGGATTGGGGGCGGCCTCTATTGGGACAGCGGATTTGGGGCCAGCTCCCTGGGCTATGCCTGGGTCCCGGACTGGACCTCTCCCCAGCCGGGGGCCGGGACCCGCCTGGAGTACCTGTGTGCCGGGCCGTTTATCGAAAAGCGCCTGAACACGCCGGGGTATGTGCCCAAAGATTCCCTGCTGGCAGAGCGGGAGAAGCCGCTGACCTGTCTGGATTTGGCCTGGGGGGTGGAACAGGGGGATACCTTTTCCTGCCAGGAGCTGGACCGGGTGGCAAAGACCTTCTCGCTGGGCCTGGCCGATGTGCTGGCCCTGTCCTTCCCGGACCGGATTGTCATTGGAGGGGGCGTGGCAAAGATGGGGGAGATCCTGTTTTCCCGCCTTCGGACCTTTACGCAGCAGTCGGCCTTTGTGGCCGACGTGGGCCGGTTTCAGATTGTGCCCAGCCAGCTGATGGATGACGCGGTACTGGTAGGGGGGCTGCTCCTGGCCGGAAAAGCCCACATGAAAACGGAGGGATAGGGGCAGGCCCCCTGTGCCTGCTCCTTTGGGGGCGAGGCCCCGGAACTGTACCGCCAAATAAGTATTTTGTGCACCGGATGAGGCGCCCGCACGCTTTGTCCGGTGCACATTTTATGTTTCATTGTCCGGCAGATGCCCGGTCCGGCACAGGAGAGCGGGACAACAGGCAGAAACCAGTTGACAACCCAACAGCGGCAACATATAATCCCATTTGGGATTTAAATGGACGCCGGGCGGTCCCATACAGCGGGCGCGGAGAAGGAGAGGTCAGCGTGGATCGGGAATCCTTGCACTTGCTTGCCGACATCAACTGCGCAATCATTCAGTTCCGGGGGCTTTACGCCGCCTGGGCGAAAGCGCACGGCATCAGCTACAACGAAATGCTGGTGCTTTACACCATTCGGGACCAGGGGTTTTGCACCCAAAAGCAGATCTGCGACAGCTATCTTCTGCCGCGGCAGACCATGAACCATGTCATACTGGATATGAAAAGGCGGGGCCTGCTGGCGGTCAGCCCTGGGGACTGTGTGGGGCGGGAGAAGGCCTTTGTGCTCACCGGGGCGGGAGAGCGGTATGCCGCTCCGCTGCTGAAGTCGCTCAACGAAATTGAGATGCGGGCCGTGCAGGCCTGTGGCCTTGGGAGCATCCGGGCCATGGTGGCGGATTTGCTGAGCTATGACGGCGCACTCCGGCGGGCCATGGAAGAAGAAGCGTAGAGGGGAGGCGGAACAATGGAACCCATCAGTGCAGAGGCCCGGTTTTTTGGGCAGGAAAAGATATCCAAAATTTTGCTGAAAATTGCCCCTCCGGTGATGCTGGCTCAGCTGATACAGGCCCTTTACAACATTGTGGACAGCCTGTTCGTGGGCCAGTATGCCGAGTCGGGACTGACGGCGCTGTCCGTTATTTACCCCATCCAGCTGCTCATGCTGGCGCTGGCGGTGGGGACGGGCGTGGGCATCAACACAGCCATGTCGGCCCGGTTCGGCGTGGGAAAGGGAGAGAAGGCGGAGGAGTTTGCCGGAGTGGGGACGCCTCTGGCGGGGCTGCTGTGGGTGGTGTTTGCCGCGGTCTGCTGGTTTGTCATTCCGGCCTACGCCAGACTGTCCACCTCCTCGCCGCAGGTGATCGAGGATGTCATTGTCTATGGACGGATTGTGTGCGTATTCAGCTTCGGCGTGTTTTTTGAGAGCATCTGGACCAAGGTGCTCCAGGCACGGGGGGACATGAAAACGCCCATGGCAGCGCAGATTCTGGGGGCGGCCACCAACATTCTTCTGGACCCCCTGCTGATTTTCGGCCTGCTGGGCCTGCCGGAGCTGGGCATCGCCGGGGCCGCCATCGCCACCGTATCCGGACAGATTGTGGCGGCGCTGGTGGTGATGCGAAAGGGGTACCGCCGCCCTCCGGCCAGGAGCGTCTACCCCAGATGCACGGCGGAAATTTTTCGTCTGGGCATTCCCAACATTCTCATGCAGTCCGCCTACACCTTTTACATTTTCGGCCTGAATCTGATTCTGTCCGGTTTTTCCGACCAGGCGGTAACGGCCCTGGGCCTTTACTACAAGTGGCAGACCTTTTTCTTCATTCCCCTGGGCGCCATGCAGACCTGCATCGTGCCCATTGTCAGCTTCAATTACGCCGCCAGGCGCATCCACCGCTGCAAGGTGACGCTGGTGACCGCTGTGGTCTTTGGAATGGCGCTGATGGCGGTGGGGGTGGTGTGCTTTGAGACCATTCCGGCGCCCATGCTCCGGGTCTTTACTTCGGACGAGCGGGTGGTGGAAATCGGACGGGTTGGATTTCACTTTATTGGCCTGAGCTTTATCCCCATGGTCACATCCCTGGTCTTTCCGGTGTTCTTCCAGGCGGTGGGAGCGGCAGTCAAAAGCTCCCTGCTGACCGTGGTGCGGACGGTGGTGCTGTTTGTGCCGCTGGGCATGGTGTTTGCCCAGTTTGGGCTGACGTGGTTCTGGCTGACCTTCCCGGTGACGGAGACGCTAACCAGCCTGTTGGGCATTGTTTTCTACCGGCAATTTCTTACCCACCCCTATGTGCGGGAGGCGCCCCTCATGGACAGGGAGCACCCGGAGATGATTATTCAGCCCTCCAGACCGGGGGTGATCGTCACCATCGCCCGGGAGCACGGCTCCTCGGGCAAGGAGATCGGCCGGCAGGTGGCGGAGCGGCTGGGCATCCCCTTTTACTACAAGGAGATGACCGCTCTGGCCGCCCAGGAGAGCGGGCTGGACAAAGTGTTTATTTCGGAAATCAACCGAAATTCGCCCAAGGTGCTCTATAACCTCTATTTAAGCACTAAGGTGGTGCGGCTGGCGGTGGTGGCCCAGCACAACATCATCCAGCGTATTGCGGAAAATGGAAGCTGTGTGATTGTGGGCCGGGCGGCGGACTACGTGCTGCGGGAGCACGCGGATGTGGTGCGTGTATTCATTCACGCCTCCATGGAGTACCGCATCGGCCGGGTGATGGAGGTGTACGGCGACACCCAGGAGGAGGCGGTGGAGAACGTCCGCCGCTCTGACCGGGCCAGAGCAGCCTACTATCACCATATCTCGGGAAAGCGCTGGGGCGATCCGGCCAATTACGACCTGGTGCTGGATTCCTCCTGCGGCGTATCCCAGGCGGCGGAACAGCTCCTCGCCTACCTGGAGGGGCGGTCCGTCGCGCAGGAGACCTCCGCGGGGACATAGGGCCTTTGCCGGGCGATAACGTGCAGAGCGAAAAAACAGGGGGCGGCCCATAGGGCCGCCCCCTGTTTTTGGTTTATTGGTGTCAATTTGCCTCGTACAGCTCGAGAATGGCGCCGTCCTTCCACACGAAGGCCAGGCGGTCCTTTTCACCGGCGGGCATGGGGCCGCAGATGACCCGGTCCGCGTCGGCAATGTACGCCTCCAGGTTATCCACCTTGTAGGCCACATGGGGGTTGCGGTGGATCTCCTCGGGGAAGGGGGTGCCCTCCTCAAACTTCAGGTATTCAATCTTGTAGTCGTAGTCGTCCACGTTGCTGACCCAGAACTTGCCTCCCTCGTTGTAGGTCATGTTGGGCTTGCGGTTGGTGATGGGAATTCCAATGTGCATGTACTCAGCGGACATAGGGCGTGCGCTCCTTCCTGTCATATTATGATGGGTGTCCGGACGGACTTACTCCCGGCTGTAAGCGGGGGTGTGGCAGGGGGTGTTCCACAGGCGGATAAACTCGTCATCCCACTTGGCGATGTTCATCTGGAAGCCCCCGGCCTCCTGAACGGTGAGAATCTCCCCCACCATGCTGGCTACAACCTCCACGCCTTTGGCCTTCAGGAACTCCACGGTGTCCTTGAAGAGCACCAGCATCTCCATCATGGTGGTGGCGCCGCAGCCGTTGATCATCACAAAGGCCCGGTCCCCCTCCTTCAGACCCAGCTTACCGCACAGGGCCTCAGCCACGGTGGCCACGGTGTCCTTGGCGGACATCATGGGCACCCGGACGCCGCCGCCCTCGCCGTGCTGGCCGGCACCGATTTCCATCATGTCCGTCTCACCCAGGTCGCCGAAGGACATCCCGTTCTGGGGGTGGGTGGCGTCAGTGGATTTGACGGTGATGGAGGCCATGTTGTCTGCATAGCGCTGGGCAATCTCCGCCACCTCATCCAGGCTCTTGCCCTCCCGGGCGGCCGCGGCGGCAATGTGGTAGAGGGCCACCGCACCGGCCAGGCCGCGCTTGTTGTCCTCGCCGTTGGGGTCGTACTGGACCTCCTCCCCGGTGACCACCTGGCGGAAGTTCAGCCCCGCCTTCTGGGCCAGCTTGATGGCCTGCTTTCCGGCCAGCTGGTCGCCGGCGTAGTTCAGGGTGAGCAGCAGTACGCCGTGGCCCTTGTCGGCCAGCTTCATGGCGTCAAACACCAGCTTGGCATTGGGGGCGGCGAAGATATCGCCCACGGCCTGGACGTCCAGCATACCCTTGCCCACAAAGCCCGCCTGGGCGGGCTCGTGGCCGGAGCCGCCGTAGGTCACGATGGTCACCCGGTCGGCATCAGCCAGGTCCTTGCTGATGACCAGATGGCCGTCAACCTCCAGAATATCGGGATAGGCCAGACCCAGACCAGCCAGTTCCTCATCGGTGATGGTCTCAGGGGCGTTGATAAACTTCTTCATTTTCATGTGATGTACTACCTCCCGGTTCAAAAATAGTGGATGAATTTAAGGTTGGGCCAGGCCCTGGAAGAAAAATGACATGGAGGAGGCACCGGCGTCGGGGGTGCCGATGGTCTGCTCTCCGTAGCTCTTGGCCCGCCCGAACTTGGCCACGTACTGTTTGCTGGCTTCCGCTCCCTGGAGGGCGGCCTGGGCCGCCGCGGTGAACAGCTCCGCCTCGCTGCTGCCCGAATAGGCCGCGATGGCCTGGCTGGC
>OGGQ01002523.1_pt1 | contig 19562 bp, 10 predicted proteins | sample 1571191 | NCBI WGS metagenome assembly OGGQ01 (sample SAMEA2582061, study PRJEB24529) | metagenome | biome: Human gut stool | place: China | collected 2011
ATTCTTTGAAATTCCTAATTGCATTACGAGGTCATTATACTTCTTATAAGAGAAATTATCAATAGTTTTTTACAAATTTTGATGATTTTTACTGGAAGCAAACCATCTGGATTTCTCTTCTGAAGTACTCCGTACCTCGGATACAGTTGCATTATAATACATATTCTTAAGAAATACCATAACTTTTCTCTGTGCATTTTCTTACATAATCTTTACACTTCTTCACTTTTCGGTAAAAATTGTATTTGTCTTCATACAATCCGGTTTTTAGCCTCTTGTCTTCCGCTTTTTTTATGTTATAATGTTCATATATTTTTGTTCTTATGTTTTTTTGAACATCATATTAAACTGAAATCTATGGCTATGATCCAGATATTTTTTTCTGTCACTGCCTTATTCTCTTGTTAAAAGGAGGTCCTATGGATCGTTACAAATTATTATGCCGGTGTATTTATGAAACTCCGGCCCTTACTCAGAGGGAGCTGGCTTCTGCCATGAAGCTTTCTCTCGGCACCTGCAATCATCTGGTGCGGGAATGTCAGGAGCTGGAGCTGGTGTCTTTTGATTCCGAAAGCGGAAACTATTCTTTATTAAAGAAGGGAAAGGATCTTCTGGAATCCTGTCTTGTGGACGCGGCAGTTATTCTGGCCGCCGGATTCGGATCCCGTTTTGTGCCTCTTACTTTCGAAACTCCCAAGGGCCTTCTGGAAGTACGTGGCGAGCGGATGATTGAGCGGCAGATCCGCCAGCTTCATGAAGCCGGAATTTTTGATATTACCATCGCCGTCGGATATCTCAAGGAGAAATTTGAATATCTCATCGACAAGTACCAGGTGAAGCTGCTTTATAATCCCGAATATGGAAGCAAGAATACCATTTCCACGGTATATCACGCCCGCAGCTGCTTTAAGGGAAAAAATGTATACCTTCTTTCTTCCGATAACTGGCTCAGGGAAAACATGTATCACCGTTATGAATGCGGCGCCTGGTATTCTGCTGTTTATATGGAAGGTCCCACTTCTGAGTGGTGCCTGGATTTTAATAAGAAGGAACGCATCACAAAAGTCCGGGTAGGCGGCGCGGACTCCTGGGTCATGTATGGTCCGGTCTACTTCTCCAGGGAGTTTTCGGATGCATTTTTCCCGGTACTGGAAGCTTACTACCATACCCCTGGTACAGAACAGATGTACTGGGAACAGGTACTTGCAGATCTGATCAACGGAACAGTCAGAGAGCATCTGCCGGATTCCTCCGCCTTCCCTGTTCCGGAAATGGACATCAACCGCCAGCCGGAGGATCAGGTTTACGAATTTGAAAATCTGGAGGAACTTCGCCTGTTCGACAGCAGTTATCAGAACCGCTCCAACAATGAGGCCATGGAACTGGTGTCCCGCGTCTTTCAGGTTCCCGAGGCGGAAATCCGGGACATCCGGTGCCTGAAAACAGGCATGACCAACAAGTCTTTTCTTTTTCAGGTCCGCGGACAGCACTACATCTGCCGGATTCCAGGACCCGGAACCGGTCTTCTCATTAACAGAAAACAGGAAAAAAATGTATATGATACCATCCAGGGACTTGGCATTACCGACCGTGTCATCTATATGGACGGGGATTCCGGCTATAAAATTTCTGAATATTACGAGGGCGCACGGGTATCGGATCCCAGAAACTGGGATGAGGTCTCCAGATGCATGTCTCTGCTGAGGAGTCTTCACGATTCCCTGATCCGTGTGGATCACTCCTTTGATATCCGGGAACGGATCTGTTTTTATGAGTCTCTCTGTTCGGGCTATGAGCGGACTCTTTTTGAAGATTATGGGGATGTCCGGGAACATATGAACCGGCTTCTGGACCGGATTGACCGTCTGAAACGTCCCCAGGTGCTTTCCCATATCGACAGTGTCAGCGATAACTTTCTGTTTCTTCCTGACGGCTCCGTCCGCCTGATTGACTGGGAGTATGCAGGCATGTGCGATCCCATGATCGATGTGAGCATGTGCGCAATCTATTCCTATTATAATGAAGATGAAGCGGACACGCTTCTCCACATCTATCTCGGGCGGGAAGCCAGTCCGGAGGAAAAGATGGTATTCTGGTCCTACATGGCTCTCGGAGGATTTCTATGGTGTCTGTGGGCCGTATACAAAAGCAGTCTCGGGGAAGAATTTGGTGAATATACGATCCTCATGTACCGTTATGCCAAAAAATATTATCAGAAAATCTCTTCTGAAGAATCTTTGAGCAAAATCGGCACGGAATTGTAATAATTTTGTCAGGACTATTGCCATTTTTTATGATATACTGGAGAAAAATGGAGTGTAACAACACAAAAGGGGGATTTCTATGATACGCAGGAAGCGTCTCGCGGCTATGATGCTGGGGCTGTCCCTGGCAACGGCCGTTTTCGGACAGACGATGCCCTCCCTGGCTGCTTCGTGGGAAAAGAACGCCTCGGGAAGCTATATCGGCAGTGATGGTTCCGTGGTGACAGGTGTTGTGGCCCGGGGGATCGACGTCTCCCACTGGAAACAGACCATCGACTGGAACGCCGTTGCTTCTGATGATATCCAGTTTGTGATGCTGGGCACACGGTATGACAATGCGGTGGATCCGTATTTCCATGTCAATGCTCAGGGCGCTTTTAACGCAGGGCTGAAAGTGGGAGCCTACATTTATTCCTATGCCACAACCAAAGCCGCTGCCGAACAGGAAGCAGATTTCGTTCTGGATCTGATCAAAAGCTATCCCATCTCCTATCCGGTCGTCATGGATGTGGAGTCCACGGAAATGAGCAGCCTCACTTCCGCTCAGCTGGCAGAAGTAATCAATGCTTTCTGCGCCAGGATAGAAGCCGCCGGCTACTATCCCATGGTCTATACCAATGAATACTGGATGACCAGCAAGCTGGATATGTCCAAAATTCCATATGATGTCTGGGTGGCACGTTATGACACAAAGCCTTCCTATTCCGGAGCAGCCATGTGGCAGGCCACAAACAAGGGAAGTGTCAGCGGAATTTCCGGAGATGTGGATATCAATTTCACCCTGAAGGATTTTTCCGACAAGCTTCCGGCCAACCGCTGGAGGCTCATCGGCGGAAACTGGTATTATTACAAAAATTATGTCATGCAGACCGGATGGATTCATGACGGCCAGAGCTGGTATTACATGAACCAGGACGGCACCCAGTATAAGGGCTGGCTCCTTCTGGGAAATGATTATTATTATCTGCTTCCCAAAACCGGGCAGATGCAGACCGGATGGGTACAGGTGGACGGCAAATGGTATTATATGGCGTCTGACGGCCGGATGGCCAACGAATGGGTACAGGTGGACGGCAAGTATTATTATCTGCTGAACGGTGCCATGGTAACAGGATGGCTGAGAATCGGCGACACCTATTACTATCTTAAGGATGACGGCTCCATGACTACCGGATGGAGGTACATGGACAATGCCTGGTATTATTTCAACGGCGACGGCAGTCTGGTCAGAGGATGGGCCAATGTGAACAACGAATGGTACTATCTGAATACTGACGGCAAAATGGTGACCGGATGGCAGGTCATTGACGGAGTCCAGCGTTATTTTGCTTCTGACGGTTCCATGGCTTCCAAATGGGAGCAGATCGGCGGCGCCTGGTATTATTTTGACGATTCCGGAAAAATGGTGACCGGATGGATCCAGGTGGACGGGCGGTATTATTATCTGAATACTGACGGCAAGATGGTGACCGGATGGCAGAGCGACGGCACCAACAAATATTACATGGACACCACTTCCGGAAAAATGGCCACCGGATGGAAAAAAATCGATGGTTCCTGGTACTACTTCAATACTGCAGGACACATGATTACCGGATGGCTCAATGACGGCGGAAAGTATTACTATCTTGATCCTTCCACCGGAAAAATGGCGTCCAACGGTTCTCTGGTCATCAACAATGTCAACTATACATTTGATGCCAGCGGCGTATGCCAGAACGAGGCGTCCGCCATCGACGGCGGATCCGCCGGCAGCGTATATTCCTCACCTTCCGGCGGTTCCTCTTCCGGCGGAATCACCAATGCGACAACACCCGGAACCACCTCCCCCGGGAACTCCGGCACGGTACCGGGCGGCAGCACCACAGCTCCCGGCGGTTCTTCTTCCGGTACGGTTACGACTCCCGGCGGCTCCAATGTGACAGTTCCCGGCAGCTCTTCTTCCGGTACGGTCACGACTCCCGGCGGTTCCAGTACAACAGCTCCGGGGAACTCTTCTTCAGGAACCATTACGGCTCCCGGAAACTCCGGCACCACAGCCCCCGGCGGCTCCGGTTCCTATAATACGCCGGGATCTTCCGGAAATACCCCGGGCAGCGGATCTTCCAATGCCTCCGACGGTCTTACGGAATTCCAGACCGGAGGCCCGAAATAAAAACAGACCGGACAGCACATCTGCATCCGGCATGAAAAAAGCGGTATGCCTGTAGGATCATTTCCTCAGACATACCGCCTTTCTTTTATATCTTCTGTATTACATTTCCCTTCTGCAGGATCCTCTATACTTCAAAGATCAGATCTCCGTAGCTGGGGAACGGCCAGAATTCCTTGTCCACGATCATTTCCAGCCGGTCTGCCGGAGTTCTCAGACGCTCCATGGCAGGAACCACGGAATGATAATAACTTTCCGCACGTTCTCTGACGTTTTCCATTGCTGCGCACTGATCTGTGATGTCTGCCAGATCTGCCAGTGCTGTCTTCATTTCCGAAAGCAGATCCGAAGTTTCCAGAAGCAGTTCCGTCTGTACGCTTACATCGGCTTCCGGGCAGGCACTTTTTACTTTTCCCAGGGAATCCGCCAGCATCGTAGTGTAACGGATCACCGCCGGAATAATCTGCTTTCCTGCCATGTCGATCATGGTCTTGGCCTCAATGTTCACAGACTTCGCATAGGCTTCATATTCGATCTCAGCTCTGGCTTCCAGCTCCGCCTTGGTGTAAACACCGAAATCACCGAACAGTTTAATGGCTTTGGGCGTCACCAGTGACGGAATGGAATCCACCATGCATTTCAGGTTGGGAAGGCCTCTTCTCTCGGCCTCCTTCACCCACTCATCTGTATAGCCGTTTCCGTTGAAAATAATGCGTTTATGCTCCACCAGCAGCGTCTTGATCAGGTCATGAACTGCCGTATCAAAGTCTTCTGCCTGCTCCAGTATGTCAGCGGCTTCCTTGAATGCCTCTGCCACGATGGTATTCAGCACCACATTGGCTGATGCCACGGAATCGGAGGAGCCTACCATACGGAATTCAAATTTGTTTCCTGTGAAAGCAAAGGGAGAAGTACGGTTTCTGTCGGTGGCATCCTTATCCAGATCCGGAAGTGTCGTTACACCTGTCCTCAGGGTGCCCCCTGTTTTGGAATGGGTTGCCAGTCCTGTGCTGCAGAGCTGGTCAATGACGTCTTCCAGCTGCTCTCCCAGGAATACGGAAACAATAGCCGGCGGCGCCTCCTGGGCACCCAGACGGTAATCGTTTCCAGGAACCGCAGCTGACTGACGCAGCAGGTCCGCATGGGTATCCACTGCCTTCAGGATGCAGGCCAGCACCAGAAGAAACTGGACATTTTCATGGGGCGTCACGCCGGGATCCAGCATGTTGACTCCCGTGTTGGATGTCAGAGACCAGTTATTATGCTTTCCGGAACCGTTGACGCCTTTGAACGGCTTCTCATGAACCAGACATGCCAGTCCGCGGCGGCTTGCCACTTTCTTCATGGTTTCCATGACCAGCTGGTTATGATCCACGGCCACATTGGCCTGGGTATAGACCGGTGCCAGCTCATGCTGACCCGGAGCCACCTCATTGTGCTGTGTCTTGGCGGCCACGCCCAGCTTCCATAATTCCTCGTTGACTTCTTTCATGAAGGCGCCGATCCGCTCACGGATCACGCCATAGTAATGATCGTCCATTTCCTGGCCCTTGGGAGGCATGGCACCGAACAGGGTTCTTCCGGTATAGATCAGATCCTTTCTCTGAAGGTATTTCTCCCGGTCCACCAGAAAATATTCCTGTTCCGGTCCCACAGACGGGATCACCCGGTTTACTGACGTATTGCCGAACAGATGGAAAATCCGGACTGCCTGCTTATCCACCGCCTCCATGGATCTTAACAGCGGAGTTTTCTTGTCCAGAGCCTCTCCTTTGTATGAACAGAATGCGGTGGGAATGCAGAGGGTCACACCTGTGGCGTCCTTTTTCAGAAATGCCGGTGATGTGCAGTCCCAGGCGGTATATCCGCGTGCTTCGAAGGTTGCCCTCAGACCACCGGACGGAAATGAAGACGCATCCGGTTCACCTTTGATCAGCTCTTTCCCTGACAGATCCATCAGGACTTTACCTTCCCGGTCAGGACTTCCGATAAACGCCTCATGTTTTTCCGCCGTAACGCCTGTCAGCGGCTGAAACCAGTGGGTGTAATGAGTTGCGCCGTTGTCAACGGCCCAGTCCTTCATGGCATGGGCGACCGCATCCGCAATGGACGGGTCCAGCTCACTTCCGTTTTCAATTGTCTCTTTCAGTTTTCTGTACACATTTTTGGGGAGGCGCTCTTTCATCGCCGCATCATTAAACACATTTTCCCCGAATATATCTGCCACACGAATGGCCTCGCTCATACACTCTTATCCTCCTGACTGTTCAATCTGTGTTTCCCCCTGTCCGCCGCGGACATGCTACCTCATTATGGAAAAGCGTTCTCCGTAATGGAAGAACGCTTTTTCTCTCTTTCATTCAAGGCTGTTTTCAGGCCTTTCCAACGGAACCGAACAGTTCCATCTTTGCTTTAACCGTTTCTTTGATGGCTTCTGCACCCGGTGCAAGAAGTTTTCTCGGGTCAAAGCCCTTGCCTTCCAGATCCTTGCCTGCTTCGATATATTTTCTTGTGGCTTCCGCAAATGCCAGCTGGCACTCCGTATTCACATTGATCTTGGCAACTCCCAGGGAAATTGCCTTTTTGATCATGTCTTCTGGAATACCGGTACCGCCGTGAAGAACAAGCGGCATATCGCCGACCTTTTCCTTGACCGCTGCCAGAGTCTCAAAGCTGAGTCCCTTCCAGTTGGCCGGATATTTTCCATGGATGTTGCCGATGCCTGCTGCCAGCATATCGACTCCCAGATCCGCAATCATCTTGCATTCATCCGGATCCGCGCATTCACCCATGCCTACAACACCGTCTTCCTCACCGCCGATGGCGCCGACTTCTGCTTCCAGAGACATTCCCTTTTCACGGCAGATGCGGACCAGTTCCTTGGTCTTCTCCACATTTTCCTCAATGGGATAATGGGATCCGTCAAACATGATGGAAGAGAATCCTGCTTCAATACATTTCATGCAGCCCTCATAGCTGCCGTGATCCAGATGAAGGGCAACCGGAACTGTAATTTTAAGCTCTTCCAGCATTCCGTTTACCATTCCTACAACGGTTTTGTATCCGGTCATGTATTTTCCCGCACCTTCGGATACACCAAGAATCACCGGGGATCTCATCTCTTCTGCTGTCTGGAGAATCGCCTTGGTCCATTCCAGGTTGTTGATGTTGAAATGACCCACTGCATATTTGCCGTCCCTTGCTTTTTCAAGCATTTCTTTAGCTGTTACTAACATGTTCCGAACCTCCATTGCATCATTTTATTCTTGATACTTCCAGTATGGCTTCCGCCCGCCCATGCGGCACGTACAGCCTGTGACAGTATTATATCTCATTTTCCATTGTTTGAAAAGGTGGATTTCACAGTTTCCGCCATTTCTTCAGGCCTGCAGACCCTGGTATGGCGTATGGGAGCCGTATCCAGACCCGCAATGGCATCCGGAACCGGAAGGCCCGAAATCTCCTGTAATTTTTCCGCTGCCTGTAAGGCGCTGTCTCCTTCTGCGGTTCTGCCGAGAGCCGCCAGAACCGTTTCCGGGAATTTATAAGGACTGGCCGTGGACGCAATCAGAGTCTTTGTCCCGTCTCCGGTCTGTCTGCGGTATTTCCGCACTGCGGAAGCCGCCACCGCCGTATGGGGATCCACCAGATAACCGGATCCTTCAAAAACAGTCCGGATCTCCTCAGCTGTCTCCTCCGTTCCGGCTGTTCCTCCTGTGAAATCTCTCATGAATTCCCGCATTTCCTCCGTAATGGCATACCGTCCGGTTTCCGCCAGCGCATCCATCCTTGCCCTGGTCTCCTCCGCATTCCGTCCGCAGCTCAGATACAGAAGGCGTTCCAGATTGCTGGATACCAGAATGTCCATGGAAGGAGATGTGGTTATCACAAATTCCCGGTTCCGGTCATAAACGCCGGTGGAGAAGAAATCAAAAAGCACCCTGTTTTCATTGGAAGCACAGATCAGTTTTCCGAAAGGAATTCCCATCTGTTTTGCAAACCAGGCGGCCAGAATATTTCCGAAGTTCCCGGTGGGAACTGCCACATTGACAGTCTCGCCCTTTTGGATTTCTCCGCTGGCATACATTTTTGCATATGCATATACATAATATACGATCTGCGGCACCAGCCGGCCGATATTGATGGAATTTGCGGAAGACAGGATATATCCCATATCGTCCAGTTCCTGTGCGAATTTTCTGTCGGAAAATATTTTCTTGACTCCCGTCTGGGCATCGTCAAAGTTGCCCAGAAGACCGATCACTGCCGTATTATCCCCTTCCTGGGTCACCATCTGCAGTTCCTGGATCCGGCTGACGCCGTCTCTGGGATAAAATACCACAATCCTTGTTCCCGGCACCCCGGCGAAGCCGGCCATGGCCGCTTTTCCCGTATCCCCGGAGGTGGCCGTAAGAATCACGATCTCCTTTGAAACATGGTTTTTCTTTGCAGCGGCGGTCATCAGATAGGGAAGAATCGAAAGTGCCATATCCTTGAACGCAATGGTTTTTCCATGAAACAGCTCCAGGAAATAACTTCCGGCTGCTTTGGCAAGAGGAGCGATTTCTTCTGTGTCAAATTTGCTGTCATAGGCACGGGAAATACACTCTTTCAGCTCTGCTTCCGTAAAATCTGTCAGAAATTCCTTCATGACCGTATATGCGGTTTCCTGATAATTCATTGCAGCCAGTTCTTCCAGATCCGCAGAAAGTACCGGGATCCTTTCAGGCAGGTAGAGCCCGCCGTCTTCCGCCAGTCCTTTCAGAATCGCCAGGGATGCGGGAATTCCCTTTTCCCTGCCTCGGGTGCTTTCATATAAAAGTTCTTCCATGTTCTTATTGCTCCTCCATTCTGTCTCTTTCCGTCGTATGCCGCTGATCCGGGGCCGGAACTTTGTGTGCATTGTAGCACAAAGCCGGAAGCCATGCAAGAATTTTCGGGCGTGCCCGGCGGAAGTCTTGACTTTTTTCCTGACTGCACCCTATACTTTTTCTATCTGTCTTCAGGAGGTGGCTTATGCAGTATTCCAATATTCTTACAGGCATTTTTCTGGCCAGGCCCAACCGTTTTCTGGCCCGTGTTCTGGTGGACGGCAGAGAAACTCTCTGCCATGTCAGAAACACCGGGCGGCTGAAGGAACTTCTGGTTCCCGGCACTGCGGCCGCCGTTCAGTATCATCCGGACGCGGCCTCATCCGGAAGAAAGACTTCTTTTTCTCTGATTGCAGTACAGAAGCCTTCTCCGGACGGGCCTGTCTGGGTCAACATCGACTCTCAGGCTCCCAACCTTGCCGCATGGGAATGGCTGCATGCCGGAAACGATCTTCCTTTTTCTCCGGTCCCTGCTTCCATAAAACGTGAAGTCCGGTTCGGCGGCTCCCGGTTTGATCTTTCTTTTACCTGCGGAGAAAGGAAATGGTTTCTGGAAGTGAAAGGCGTCACCCTGGACCGGAACGGCACTGCCATGTTTCCGGACGCCCCCACGGACCGGGGAATCCGGCATCTGGAGGAACTGGGTACAGCCGCGGAATCCGGCTGCGGTGCCGGAATCCTTTTTGTGATCCAGATGAAGGGAATTTCTTCCTTTTCCCCCAATGCATCCGCTCACCCGGAATTTGCCCTGGCTCTGAACCGCGCCAGGGAGCGGGGTGTCCTCATTCTGGCCCGCGACTGCATCATAACGGAAAGCTCCATGTCCATTGACCGTTCCGTGCCTGTGAACCTTCCTTCCGTTCCCCTTTCCGCCCGCGAACCTGAAGTCTCCGTATGATTTCATGCACCATCCGGTGATCTGATGCATATTTCACTTATAAGCGAACTGCCATAAGTGAGTGATTTCATGGTTATTCCATTATGCAATATAAATCCCGGAGAACGCGCCAGAATCATCTTTCTGGATCATGAAGACCGGACGGCCGCGCGTCTTATGGACCTGGGATTTGTTCCCGGTGCCCGGCTGTCCTGCGTCCTTCAGAAAAAGAAGCGCAACATTGCGGCTTATCTGGTGCGTTCTGCCGTCATCGCCCTCAGAAAGGAAGACAGCCGGCTGATCATGGTATCTCCCTGCAGGGAGGTGGACCAATGAAGTTCCGGATCGCCCTTGCAGGCAATCCCAATGTAGGAAAAAGCACCATCTTCAACAGTCTGACCGGGCTCAGACAGCACACGGGGAACTGGCCCGGGAAAACCGTCGCCTGCGCCTCCGGCAGTTTCTCCGTGCGTGACGCCGAATTTTCCATTGTGGACCTTCCCGGTATCTATTCTTTCGATGTCCGTTCTGAAGAAGAGGGCATCACCAGAGACTGTATTTCCTCCATGAACTTTGACTTTCTCCTTCTGGTGTGTGACGCCACCTGTCTGGAGCGGGGTCTCCATCTGCTGAATCAGGCGACAGACCTTATGAAAAAGCGGCAGTCCGCAGTTTCCGCCGGATCTTTCAGCCACAGCCGGGCAGGCGTTTCCGTTCCCCAGGTAATTCTCTGTGTCAATCTCTGTGATGAGGCAGAAAAAAAGGGGATTCTGGTGGATTTTTCTGTTCTGGAACAGACCCTGGGAATTCCGGTTGTATCCTGCCGGGCACGGGAAAAGCAGGGGCTCTCCGGTCTGAAGCAGACTCTGTTCCGTCTGGCCTGTGCCAGATCCTTTTCAGAAGGGGACTCTCCCTTTTCGGCCTGCATGCTTCCTGGGACCCGGGGACTTCTGCCTGACAGCTTCAGCCCTGAAACTCTGGCATTATCCGCCGTCGTCTGCACAAAAAAGGATTACCGGAAACGGGGAGAGCAGATCGACCGCTTTCTCACGGGGCCCGTAACTGGATCCGCTGTCATGTGCCTGCTCCTCACTCTGGTCTTCTGGATCACCATTGCCGGAGCCAACGTTCCTTCCGCTCTGCTGTATGACCTGTTTTCCCGGACAGAAACCGCACTGGCCGGTGTTTTCGGCGCCGCGGGCCTTCCCGCGTGGCTCACCGGCTGCCTGATCCACGGTGTCTTCCGGGTGGTATCCTGGATCGTATCTGTCATGCTGCCTCCCATGGCCATCTTTTTTCCTCTGTTTACCATTCTGGAAGACCTGGGATATCTTCCAAGGATTGCTTTCAACATGGACGGTGCCTTCCAGAAATGCAGAGCCTGCGGAAAACAGTGTCTGACCATGGCCATGGGACTGGGATGCAATGCCGCCGGTGTGGTGGGATGCCGGATCATTGATTCTCCCCGGGAGCGGCTCATCGCTGTCCTCACCAACAGCCTGGTTCCCTGCAACGGCCGGTTTCCGCTGCTTCTGACCATGATTTCCCTGTTTCTGGCAGGCAGCAGCTCCGGAGAATCCTTTCTGAGCGGAGCAGTCACTGCACTGATTCTCACCGGTCTGATCCTTCTGGGCGTCGGTGCCACCCTGGCGGCTTCCTGGCTTCTTTCCCACACGGTCCTGAAAGGAATGCCTTCTTCCTTTACCCTGGAACTGCCTCCTTACCGGCGTCCTCAGGCAGGCAAGGTCATCATCCGTTCCATTATGGACCGCACCCTGTTTGTTCTGGGGCGGGCGGTTCTGGTGGCGGCTCCGGCAGGACTTCTCATCTGGCTCATGGCAAATGTTCCGGCAGGAAACGGAACACTTCTTTCCCTCTGTTCCGGTTTTCTGGACCCGCTGGGAAGACTCATGGGACTTGACGGAATTATCCTGATGGCCTTCCTTCTGGGTTTTCCTGCCAATGAAATTGTACTTCCCATCATTCTCATGGCATATCTTCAGAGCGGGACCCTGGTGGACATGGAAGATCAGAATGCCCTGTATGCCCTGTTAATCAGCCATGGGTGGACCATGAAGACCGCCGTCTGCATGGCCGTCTTCACTTTGTTTCACTGGCCCTGTTCCACCACCTGCCTGACCATAAAAAAAGAGACCGGAAGCCTTCGGTGGACTGCTGCCGCCATTCTGCTTCCGGCCTGTACCGGCATAGTGCTCTGTATTCTGATTTCCGGCATCTGGGGACTTGTTTCCGGCTGATGCCGGTTCCTAGCAGACCGCCGTTCCTTCCAGAACCTGACGGATCCTTACGGCGAACCGGCCGATGCGTTCTTCGATTCCGGGAAGCTGCATGGCGGATCCGGCCTTGTTGGCCGTTTCCATCATGCAGAAGTTTCCCGGCAGGAAAAATGTCTTATTCATATTCAGTGCGGAAATCAGCTGCCCTTCCAGAATATCACTGCCTGAATAGCCTGATACCACCACTGCAAACAGGGCCTTGTCATAAAATCTCGTGGTCCGGAACAGTGCCGTCAGCCGGTTAATGCATGCAGTCAGGCTGGCCGACAGCGCATCGTTATAATTGGGACACAGAAAAAGGATTCCGTCCGCCTCCCTGATGGCGGGATATACTTCATCCACCATGGCCCCTCCGTAAAAACACTGCCCCTTTTCTCCGAAATGGAGGCACATCTGATACGGGCAGCCGGAACAGTCCACCAGAGTTCCGTTTCTCAGATTCAGTTCCCGGATCCGGATCCCGCTGCCGGACAGACGGCTCTGAATTTCATCCCAGACTGCCAGCGTATTGGAGGTCTTGTGATTGGAAGCATGAAGCACCAGGAGATTCGGATGCTCTTTTCCGGTCCATGCAAAAGTCTCCAGCTGCTCCGTCAGAATGGCTGCGCTGTTTTTATAGGCACCCATCCGGTCCGTCTGCATGTTGGCTGCCTGCACCAGAAAATTGTCCAGGGACGCGGTTCCTTCCACCAGAGGACGGCCCACAAAAGCACATCCCGCCTGATTGGCCGCGGATGTGAGTTCTTTGGCCACGGCTTTTGTATACAGCTCTGTATCGGCATCCACAATCAGTCCGGCCACAGAGCCGGAAAGACTCCGCTCACCTGCTCTCAGCCATTCCAGCAGCCGATAGTATTCCGGATTGATTCCGTTTTTTCCCAGAGTCACTGCAAACAGGAGTCTTTTTCCATGAAGCCCCCGGTCCGGGGAAGGGAGACCGGATATGGGCAGGAATTCCGCCTCTCTGTCCTTCAGAGCATATTCCAGCACCTGTTCCATTCGCTTCTCTTCCCCGCTTTTCCGGGCACGGATCACAGTCAGTCTTTTGTCTTCCAGCATGTCACACCACTCCTTTTATGCCTCCGGTGCCGCAGACCTTTTCCCGTCCCGGCATCGTTTTTTCATGGCACTGCATTCTGTGCCTCGCTGCCTTCAGGGGGCCTCCCCTCTTTCCGGACACGGCACCGGCTATACGATTGCCTTCAGGTTATCCGCCGCGTGCGTGATCCGCTCATACAGTTTCTCTGGCAGCGGCAGAATTTCTGTTTCCAGTCCATATTCCGTATACCGGTTCTTCACACCCATATAGACACCGCCCAGGTATACGGATCCGCAGTGCCATTCTCCCCTCAGTGTCAGAAGAATGGACAGGGCGCCTGAAGAAAAGGCCGGAGCCACAAAGGGCTTGTATCCGATAGCCCTCATTTTCAGGTTTGCGGTCACCGTAAGGCCTGTCAGTTCCTTTGAACGTTCATCATCGTAATGTTCGATGGAATCTGCAATAACCAGGTCCTCGCCGTGGGGCCCAAAGGACCTGCCCTCCGTCAGGAATCTCCGGAACCTCTCATCCCTTTTGGCATAATAGGCCGCTCTGGCATTCATGACACCGAGACCGTACCCCTGGATCTGTTCCGGCAGAAGTCCCATCCAGTCCAGCTCACCGTTTTCGTTCTTATTGCTTTCCAGGAATGCGGTTTTGGCCAGAGGATCCACCGGATCAGAAACGGCGCAGAACAGCCCTCTGAATCCGGCATTCCGGGCCATTCTGGCATACTGGCCGATGATTCTGGAATTGTTTTCAAACTGATACATCCGGACGTCCCGGACACCGGACCCCACCGGGGGAATGCCCTTGGATGCCACAAAAACAAAGACGTCACAGTTAAAAAGCTGTTCCGGCTTCACCACGTCAATTTCCGGGAGCGCATCATAATTCCACGGATAGGCAATCTGATTTTCCTCAAATTCCCATCTGGCGGTAACCTGATCGGAAATGTCACAGATTCCGATGGACGAGATCACGTCTCCGCCCAGAAGGTGGAGTCCTGTCAGCAGCATGCTGCCCACATCTCCGATGGCCAGCACATGGACTCTTTTCTTTCCCGCCGGTTCCGGTTTCCGTGAAAGGATCTCAGAAAACCTGGGATGCGCCGCATTTACCGCCCGTACTTTTCCTTTTTCAATGAGGCTGCGGATCCATCCCGGCAGTTCTTTTCCCTTCTCCGGTTCCAGAAGATTTTTATTGAGCCAGCTGACATCTTCTTCCTTTTTATATAACAGTCCGGCATCGCTTACCAGAAAGGAGGCCCGGCAGCTTCCCGGATCCCGCCTGAACAGCCATGTCATGGTGTCCTGAGGCGCCGGTTCTCCGACTTTTTCCAGCGGGAGTCCGTCCTCCTCTGAAAAGCAGTACTCTTCACCTGTCCTGTAATAGAAAATCATCTTTATTCCTCCTTATTTCACGGCTTTCCGTCCGGTACCGTCAGATCATGAACCGGCGCATTCTGTCCAGCATCTCCAGTTCGTTTTCCAGATACACGGAAGCAGCCAGGTTCTCATCATATTCCATGCAGCTTCCTTTGTCAGGACAAAGCGGAAGGATCACCGCTTCCGGAAGTCTGGACAGGGTCAGATTCTTGGAAAACTGTTTTCTGTATTCGGCCTCCAGAACAGCCAGAAGATCCCTGGCATTGCTGATGCAGCAGGCAGAAAATTCGAACAGTGCCTCGCGGCTGCATCCTTCCAGACTGGGAGACGCATACGGCAGGATCATATTGATGGACGGCTGAAGCCCCGCCACCTTCATTTCCCCCCGGCGCACCGTATCCCCTCCGATAAAGGGATACAAGGTGGATTCCACAAACCACTGCTGCAGGTTCGGAACCGAGTAAATACTCTCCACAGGAATTCCGAACTGGCGCATCAGATCCATGCCATAGCCGGACATGACGCCCACCACCACTTTCTTCACCGGAATACCGGCCTTTTTCAGAAACGGTGCCAGTGCCTGAAGACGGTCTGCTTTATGCACCAGGTCATCCACCAGAATAACCGGCCGTCTGAAGGAACGGATGGTCTCGATCTGGCTCTCCAGCGGCGAATAGTACGGGAATGCCTCAATGGAATAGCTTTTAAGGTCGGGTTCATAGACCTTATCCGTATGGAGTGTCTTGGTCACGGTATTGGGCACCACTTTTCCCCTCAGGATCTTTCCGAAGGGAACGCACATGTTCTCTCCCAGACGTCTGGGAACCACCGGCTCCCGCTCCACGCCGTTGAGCGCCGTGATCCGGTCCACCAGGCGGTGATGCATGACGCCGGAAGACAGCGAAAGAACCAGACTGCCGGGATACAGTTTTGTCATGGCCATCTGCAGCTTTTTATGATTTTTTTCAATAGCCTGCAGCACCGCAGGGCTGCTGGCAAAGGGCTCTTTTATGGTGGTTTCCAGATTCTGCAGAAGAAGCAGAGGTTCATGCATATCCACCATGAAAATCAGCCTCTGATCATGTTCTTCATTTTTCCCCGGCCGGACAAATCCCTGGCGCTCCAGCGCGGAAACGGCTTCCCTGGAGCAGAATCCCCGGTCGGATACGAAAATTGCAAAACTTCCGTTATGTTCCAGAGAGGCTGCCAGCACTTCCGCCAGAAGGAGCTGGGCAGAATCCCGGATGGGTTCCCCTTTTCTCCGGTCTTCTTCTCTCACATGGAGCCCCGTAATCAGCAGGGACTCCTTGCCGGCGCGCCTGCGGACCGCATCTGCCAGTTCCACGCTGCCCAGAACGTCAAACAGTCCTTCCGCTCCCACATTCCGGAAACTGGCAAATCCCGCCGGCTGATTTCCTGCCGCATAATTTCTGAGCACCATCAGTCTGTCGCCGTCCAGACGGATTCTGGACAGAATCGCCTCTGCTTCCGGATGGTTTCTCAGAACAGTATCCTCCAGCTCTTCCAGCAGATCATCTCCCGGCTGTCTGACAGTTTCAAAGGCAATGGCACGGGCACGGAGAATCGGTTTGAATTCCGGTTCACGCAGGTACAGTCCCTTGTTGTAGATATATTCCTGAACCAGAGGATCGATGAGATTGGAAATATCCCTGTTGTTGTCAATATTCTCCCTGATTTTTGTAGAGCTGATGTCTTCCAGGTAATCCGGCAGTTCCAGCTCCACCACTTTTCCTGAAATGGAATCGTAAAGATTTTCCGGATGTTCCTCTCCCGCCCTGCGGAATACAATATGATTCATGGTATGAATGGAATTTTCTTCCGGTTTCATCTTATAGGAACTGGCATTATGGATTACGTCGGACCCCACCACAATATAAAGCTCTTTTCCCGGGAACAGCTGTTTCAGCCGTTTTAAGTCTGACGGGTTGGCAATGTTCACCGGAATGTCATCCGGGAACAGATGGATATGGAACTCATCTGCCACCGACATGTTGACAATCTGACGTCTCACCATGTGCGGCTGGGTCTTTTTGGACCAGGAAAATTCATCCACCGCCAGATAGACTTCATAGCCCAGATCCCGGATCTCCCTGGCGATTCCCTTGTGAGACAGGGTGAACGGGTCGAAGGTTCCGGGAAAGAACGCCACTTTCTGCCGGATTTTAAGGTCCATGTCGCCGCCGAACAGCTGATATTCCGATATGAACCTGCAGATATGAGACAGTGCGGCGGCACGGTAATAAAGGCTCAGTTCCCCTCCGCGGTTTTCCTGAATCAGGAACAGCATCTTCTTGAAGCACAGGGAAAACAGTTGATTTTTATCACGTTCCGACATTCTGGAAGAACCGAACACATGCTGTCCGATCACCAGAAGGGCTTCCTGGCGCACCTGCTCCCTGTGATTGGCCAGACAGCTCAGAATCATGCCCATGATCCGGATCTTTCTCTGTCCGCCGGCCTCCGCAGATTCCCCGAATCTGGACGGATAGGGAGAATAGCATTCCAGCAGGACTCCCAGTGTGTCCAGAGCCACGGAAATGATCCTCTCATTGGAGTTGGCCAGCAGGATATGCAGCCGGTCAATGAGGTCATCCAGCTGTTCCGGAGGAAGCCAGAGGGCAAACTCTCCCAGATATTCCGGTATATACTTGGAAAACTCATATTCTCCCACTTCCAGGCCTTTCAGAAGTTCCACGGCAATTTCATTTCTCTGATCCGTACTGAGCAGATGTGTCAGACGCAGCAGCGCCCGCCCGGCGTCATGCCGGACCCCCACATGCTCGCTGACCTTGATCAGATTGGAAAAATGGGCGCAGATATGAAGCAGGTGTTCTCTCTTTCCATGATCCACCTGGTCGGCCAGAAGTTTGATATTTACGGCTTTTATGATCCACGGTGTCGATGACTTGAGGTTTTCCAGGAAAATATCACTGACCACATCTTTTCCATATAAAATTTCTCTCTGGGCTTTTGTGTCCATCCGCAGATTGGTAAGAATCCTGTACTGCTGGAACAGAAGGCTCATGGTGTCATCACGGATCTCCAGCGCCGCACGGCATACATCCTCATAACAGCTGCTTTCAGGCGCCACTCCGGCGGTCAGAACGCGGATGGCACGCAGAGCCGCAATCTGCAGTTTCATTTCCGGATGTTTCATCCAGTTCATGGAAAACCGCATGAGACGCTCCAGATGGGGTTCCCTGGTGCTGAGGTCTGCAGGCAGGGAAAAAATCGTATCCAGAAGCACGAACACCGAGTCATCATCCAGATTTTTTCCGGTTTCCATCCATTCAGCAAACGCCTCAAAATACTCTTCCCGCTCTTTTCCGGATGCCCGCTCCAGAACCGATGTCACCACAAATTTTACGGAATTCTGGATTCTGTGTTTCTGCTGCTGGGTCAGCCTGTAATCCGGAAATATGATCTTTTCCAGATACTCTTCCCACAGGGCCAGCGCCGCCCGTTCATCCCGGTCCGGCATGTTTGCAGGCCGTTCTTTCCGGTAGCCCGCATTGAAATCCGCAAACATTTTTCCCATCAGAGCCGCCGCCTGCCTCCGGATATCCCCTTCCCGGTTCAGAAGAAGCTCGTACAGGAAATTCAGTGTCTGTTTTTTCTGATTATGGTTCAGATGGATGGAGTATTCGTTGAAAATGTTCAGATAGGCCCGTACATTTTTCCAGTCTTTCTCACTCCGGGCCGCTTCCAGGATATTGCCGAACTGCCGCTCTGTGCCAAGGCGGTGCATCACATCGATGTTATGACGGATTCCCAGAAAAACAAAGGTTCTCACGGCCTGACTTCCTGTCTGAAGAGCAATGTCCGGCAGATGCTCCGGTTCCGGCGGAAGTCCTGTAAGATCCGTATCCACACCCAGGGAACGCATGTAGTTTTCAAACTCATTGAGTCTTGCGTAGACCACCCGGTAGCGGTTTTTCTTGGCTTCATCCACGTTATCCAGCTTCGACAGGATCACATCGAAAGAGTCTTTCAGGCTGTAGATTTTTGTGATTTCCCGGCCGTCGGCCCCCCGCATCTGCTTGACCCGGAAGTCCGCATAAATCAGTACCATGGACTCCACGGAAATATTTTCAAGTTCCAGATCCCAGGTGGAATGATTTGCTGCGATATGGCCGATCACATCCATATGATAAGCGCTGAACCATTCATTGGTATAATAATAATGAAGATACGGAACCCGCTCATTGGGCTTGCAGCCGAATTTTCCCAGATCATGACCGGCAGCAGCCGCTGAGGCCAGCGCAAGGTCAATGGGAACCCCTGCCCGGAAAAGTCCTCTGGCCACGGTCATGGCAACATGGTGCACGCCCGCAATGTGTCCCAGCGTTTCAAAAGGCGTGGCTTCCCGGTTCAGGCGCATCATTTCATAAATATACTGGTGCCGGAATTCCTTCATAAAATGCTGGTATTCACGGGCACTGTCAAATCCTGTGTATTCCTCTTCCGGAAGGAACCGGAAATCATCAAACGGATGGAACGGTACGTTTCTTCTTTCTTCATCAAAAAAGAACTGCAGAATCTGGAGGTACAGCAGGGCGCCGGCAGCAAAGGGAGCTGCCATCCTCTGAAACTCCGCATCCGGATATAAAATATGGGTCGCGTACTGGTAGGGGAACGGGATCCAGCCTTTTT
>OGGQ01002528.1_pt1 | contig 19536 bp, 27 predicted proteins | sample 1571191 | NCBI WGS metagenome assembly OGGQ01 (sample SAMEA2582061, study PRJEB24529) | metagenome | biome: Human gut stool | place: China | collected 2011
GAGGCTGGTGAAGGTCCTGGAGGATGCCGGCCTGGCCGCCGTAGCCCGCGAGGACTGCATCACAATTGCGTGGTAAGAAGGGAGCGAAGAGACATGAAAACAGGACGCACCATACAGGAGATCGGCGCGGAGATCATGCGCCAGAGCCAGGCCAAGGAGGACTATCTGGTCAATACCAACAGCATCGTCATGGAGGACTGGGACGGCAAGCCCATGCTCCATCTCCGGGGCGGTGATGGCCTTGACCTGATCGAACCGCTGGAGATCCAGCAGACCGCCCACCGACAGATCGGCGACTATCTGGGCATCCCCCGGAAGTACTATGACCGGATGATGGACAGCGACGTGGGCCTGCTCTCCTACAACGTCAACCGCTGGTTCCAGCGAGAGCCGGAACAGCGCATGATCCGGACGATGGACGGCCGGGCCCGCGCCTTTTTGAGCAACCGGTATCGCCGCATCGACAATCTGGACATCGCCAGAGTGACGCTGCCGATTATCGGGGAGATGCCGGAGGTGCGCTATGAATCCTGCCAGCTGACGGAAGATTATCTCTACATCAAAGTCGTCAACCCCAGACTGACCGCCGAGGTCACCCCCGGTGACATCGTACAGGCCGGGATCATCATCTCCAACAGTGAGACCGGCCAGGGCTCCGTGTGCGTACAGCCGCTGGTCTACCGCTTAGTGTGTTCCAACGGTATGGTGGTCAACGATGCCAAGACCCGCCGTACCCATCTGGGCCGGGCCAGCAACACGGAGGAGGATTTCGTGATCTACTCCCAGGAGACCCTGGCAGCCGACGATAAGGCGTTTATCCTCAAGCTGCAGGACACTGTCCGGGCGGCGATCAACGAGGTTCAATTTGCCCAGGTGGTGGACAAGATGCGCGAGTCCAAGGGCATCAAGCTGAACACCGCCAACATCCCCAGCGTGGTCAAGATGGCCAGCGCCAGCTTTGGAATTACCGAGGCGGAGAGCGAAGGCGTGTTCCGGCATCTGATCCAGGACGCAGACTACACCCTTTTTGGCCTCGCCAATGCCGTGACCCGATACAGTCAGGACGTGGAGAACTATGACCGCGCCACCAAGCTGGAGGAGATCGGGTACTCGGTCATGACGATGTCCCCGGAGCTTTTCCGGCGGATCAACCAGGTGACAAGCATGGCCGCCTAAAGGCCCTGCTTTCATAAAATACAAAAAATTTGGAGGTAAAAAACAATGAGTATCCAGAACAATGAACTGATGACCACCACCGGCAACAATTTTATCCTCCCCCAGGCCATGGAGACCACCTTCACAGCCGAGGAATTGGCCGAGGACATGGACGGCATCCAGCTGAATTTCCAGCAGGTCAAGGTCCCCGCCGGCGGCGCCCTGCAGTACGAGATCCCCACCGAGGACCCGGACAACCCGGACTACAGCCGGTATCTGGAGGGGGTCATCCTCTATCACCACCCCTCCAACGCCTACTGGCCGGAAACGGAGGATGGTGAGGATGACGATAACGCTCCGCCCCAGTGCCAGGCCCTGGACGGCAAGTTCGGCCATGGTTCTCCTGGCGGCCTGTGCGATGCCTGCGGCTACAACAGGTTTGGTACCAGAGGAAAAGGCAAGGCGTGCAAGAACATGCACATGGTGTATCTGCTTCGCAGCGGCGAGTTCATGCCGCTCCAGATCTCCCTGCCGCCCACCAGCATCAGACCCTTCAACGAATTTGTCAGCCGCGCCTTCCTGCTCCGCCGCCGGGGCATTTGCTCCGCTGTGGTGCAGCTTGGCCTGAAGAAGATGAATAATGGCAAGGACGACTACAGCGTGACCACTTTTAAGCTGCTCCGCGACTTCGAGGGCGAGGAGCTGCGCCAGATCCGCGACTATGCAGACCAGTTCAAGGAGCAGGTCAAGGTCATGCTCGCCCAGCGGGCGGAACAGGCAGATGCCGCCTCCGGCGATGTGGTGGAGGTGGGTACGACCAGCCGCCGCCTGCCAGACAACGAGGATCACTTTGCCATCGGCGGTGTGATCGATGGCGAGCGTGAAGAGCTCCCCGCGTAATGGGGCCAACGCCGACAACACAGTGACCCCTCAGCCAGGAGGACAGTTGAGAACGACCGGGGCCATGACGGAACGACAGCGCCGGTTCGCCGCCAAAAACCACAACCTGATCTACCGTTATCTTCACGAGAAGGGGTGGGAGGTCAGCGAGTATTACGACATTGCAGCCTTCGGATATCTCCGCGCCGTCCGCCGCTACCTGACGGAGCCGGGGCTATCCATCTATGCCTTTTCCAGCATCGCTTGGCAGGCCATGACCCAGAGCATCGCATCCTTCCTCCGTGCCGAAGCGCGGAGGAAGGACGCGGAGCGGCGGTACATCCGTGAGGCGGTATTAGCAGTCCCAGACCCTTTTGCGGAACTGGAGGCGCGCTTACTGCTGCATGACCTGGCCGCTGTTTCCAGCAAACAGCAGTATGCGCTGGCAGAAATGCGCTTACAGGGCTATTCCATCGCGGAGATCGCTCTGGCGCAGGGGATGCCCAAGATCCGCATCCGGAGGCTTTTGAAAGAGCTTTACCGGACTTATTTACAGCTCTACATGGCCGGCGAGGCTGCCGCCTGTGCAGAGGACAGGAGGCGAAATGGTTTCCCATGACAAAGGACCAGTTTGAAGAGAGCCGCCGCCGTGCTGTTGCCGATTATTTGGAGGCAGCGCAACGGGACCGAAGTGCGCCGGGAGCCACCAAAAGGCAACGGGAAAACGCCGACCGGCGTATCCTGCGCTCCATCGGCCTGCTTTCCACTTGGTCGCGGGATGGTTTCTGGACACCGGAAAACATCCGGGCGTATGAGATGATCTATCAGTACTATGACGAGGGTGCGCCGGTCAGCGCCATCTGACCGATCAGCCCAACTATGAAAATTACATCAAGGGAAAGGAGCATTTGTCATGAATCAGAAGAAGTCCACCACGCTGTACGGCGCGCTGATGTCCCCCCTGGCTGTGGGCCATTGTGCCCTGATCCGCTATCAGGGTCAGCTGATGCGTACCTCGCAGGTCGTTGCCATCCACAGCTGGAATGCCGACATGATCTGCTTTGAGACGCTGAACACCAACTACACGCTGCTGTTGGGGCCGGCCCAGCAGACAGTGGCCGTCAATCCTCTGCTGACAAGCATGGCTGCCTGAGAAAGGGAGCCCGTGCGCCGTAAATAAATCCGGGCGCGCCGTGGACACCATGTGTTCTGCGGCGCGCCCTTTTCATGAGAGGAGATCTAAAGATGGATCTAAATCACATTTCAGGCTGTGCGGTGGTACAGGGCCCCCAGAAGGCGGTCATTCCCGTCCGGCCCAAGGACCAGGTGGCCTTCTCCTGCCGCCTGTGCGGGGACTGCTGCCGCCATGTGAGGGACCGCATCATGCTGGAGCCGCTGGACGCCTACAACCTGGGCCGATATCTGCGTGAGCGCGGAGCCGGCGTGGATAACATTGAGGATGTCTATGGGCAACATGCCCATCCCTCCTTACTTCATGATGCCTACCCCATCTTTCTGCTGAATACCCAGGGCGAAGACCAGTCCTGCATATTCCTGAAGGACGGCAAGTGCAGCATTTATGAGGGCCGGCCCAGGGTCTGCCGCCTATATCCCTTTACCGTGAAAGGCGGGGATCGTGGCCGCCGGTTTATGTATTATCAGTGCCTCGACAGCCGCGCCTCCCATTTTGGGGGCGGCAAAGTCAAGATTGGGGACTGGATGTACCGCAATTTTACCAAAGACGCCAAAGACTTCATGGAAATGGAGGCGTCAATGCTCCCGGAGCTTGGGATGCTGCTGAGGAAGCTGGGCCCCGATGGCCGCCGGCAGTTCCTCTTCCGCCTGCTCTACTACCGCTATTATAACTATGAGCTGGATCAGCCCTTTCTTCCCCAGTATCAGGAGAACCAGCGCCAGCTGATCCTTGCGCTGCGGGAGGAGGTATGACGGTCATGTATGTGCTGGAACGCCGGGTGCCGCGGGGAGCCGGAAAAGGCCGCAGGTATCACTGGAGGCAGTACGCCGTATGCGGCCGGCGTGCTCCGCTGGAGCGGGTACGGCTGGGCCTGGGCGCTGCGAAAGAATGGCGGATCCGAAAAATCACTGTTGCCGGCTCCGCAGGTTGCCGCGCCGCATGAAGCATGGCACATGGGCATCTGTATCATCAATATACAAGATCAGGAGGTAATCATGAAAATTCTGGATTTTGATTTGGAAGGCAATCACTTCATCATGGAGGCTGAGGTATTAAAGCGGCAACAGGCAGACGATGATGACGATGATAGGGCATGTCGATGGCTCAGGTATCTCTTTGAGAACACACAGGTTTATAAGGAAACGGATGGCGTTGTTTCACCGTTCCGAATTACAGGTGTCGCCTGGGCCGGTTATCAGCTGACTGCTGACCATGCGCTAAGGGATGTGCTTGGAAGGATCTCCCGAAATGAAACAGGCAAGCTGACCGTGCATTACATTTGCTCAGAGCTCCAGGAGTTCCTGGATATGTTCAAAAAATATCCGGCGATCCATGGTGAGCGAACGATCCCATACTTCATTTTCCACCACGGCGATATTGCGAGACTGTGCTATGCGACAAATGAGTTTCTGTACTATGTGGGCGATGACGACATGCCGCTGATGTTGCGCACAGACGATGGCACCCTGGTTTCCGATAACGAATTTGCCGATATTGGCCTTACCGAGTCTGAACAAAATGTAGAGGATGGAACGGAACACCTTTTACCCTTTACAGACTATGATCTCGAAAGCGCCTTTGATTCAGAGGGCGGCGAGGATCTAAAACCTTGAAAGTCCAGGCTGACACACGTAGCGCGATTATGAAAGGCAAGGAACCAATATCATATTTTCCGCAAGTAGAACGAAATCCATGTAATAGGAGGCACAGACCGTTGTCTGAATATATTTGTACGGTTCGCTCGAACTATTTCCATGTGAAAGACCCGACTTCGTTCCGCAGTTTCATGGGCCGGGTGTATGGCTCTGTAGATCGGATTTTCCTTTGGCAGGAACAGGACGCGGAGGGCCGGCCGATATTCGGATTTGGCTCCTACGGAGCCATTGCTGGATTGAAGAAAGCCGAGGCGGACGATGACGACCTGCTGGATGAAAGCGCCTATGACGAATTTATTCGGGGCCTGCAGGAGCATGTGGCGGAGAATGACGCCGTGATCCTGATGGAAACCGGCCATGAAAAGCTGTGCTATGTGACTGGCGCGGCGACCATACTGACAAGCGGCGGACAGGAGTATCTGAGCCTTGCCGAAATGGCCGTAAAACGGGCATCCGAAATGCTTGAAAAGCCAGGCTGGAGCACACAGTGCGATTATTAGAGAAACGAGGTCTATCATGAAATATCCGTATTATGAGGTCTGCATCGGACCTGGCCCCTTTCTCCCCGGGGACGACAGCAATTTCTGGATGTGTATTCACGGTGTCCGGCAGCCGACTCAGGAGGAGGCGGAGCAATTTCTGGCCGAGGATGTCAAAACCCACGGCGGCAAAGTGCTGGCGGTCCATCCGATCAGCGCGGAGGAAGCAAGCGCGTTTTATGATTTGAGCGCGGAGGAGAAGTGGCCCGTTTTTGGAGAGGAGGCTGCACCATGATCCCCTTCCATGAAACAAGGTGCGGCCAACAGTTCTTTGAAGCCCAGCTCCCCAAACTGATCACCGCTCTATCGGATATCGCGGACTCCTTAAAAACGCCCCGCCCTATCTATCAACTGAAAGCTGAAGTCCCGGAAAATTTTCTGTCCGAGCTGTACCTTGGGAACTATGTCCCCTTTGACCTGCCGGCAACCGATCTGGAAAAGGAACTGACCCCAGAGATCATTGCTGTTCAGGACCGGCTGCGCAAGACCGTGTCTGAGGATGCCTGGGCTTTGATCGAGCAATACGGCGGGCTGTTGGCGCGAGCCGTACTGCTGGTCAGGAACAGGCATTTGCCGCCGGGTTCCGATCCGCCATGACGATGCTGGCCGCCGGCCTTACACAGCCGATGACGGCGGAAAAGGAGTGACCGGCGGTGGACGACCCACGAGCAAAACAGCAGATCAACTCGATCCTACAGCTGGACCTCGATACCATCACGTTTTCAGACATCCACTGGCGGTATGGTACCTTCCAACCCTATTCCACTGGCTCCGGGCGGGATAAAAAATATTTCTCTCGCTCCGGTGTCGCCACACCCATAGGCGACATCCAGGAGGATCTGTGGTATCAGGTGGCCGAGCATATCGCCAAGCGGGAAGGCGAGGAATGGCTGGTGGACGCGCTGACCCAGTGGGACAAAGAACACAATTACATGAAAGAAAGTCCATCTGAACTTCGTAAAGACGCCCTGCAGTCCTACTCCCACAGCCTCTATGACAATCCCCGATGGGTCGATTTCATCCCCTTCAACCGGCAATTCCGCCCGGAAGTGCTGGAGACCGCCCGGATCGTCACTATCATCACCGACTGCTGCAAGGTCCCGGGAGAGGTGACCCAGGAGCAGATCGACGGGGCGCAGAAGGGCGAAGTATGTTGTCCGCACTGCGGACGCTGGAGCACATTCAGCATCCTGTCGGAGGAACTTCCTCCCTGGGATATGTTCTAAAGCATCAAGCCTCGGAGAATACAGCTTGGATTTTGTATGTCCTAGCTGGCGCACCGGGGCAAATATTATGAAATGACTGGAGGTTTCAATTCTATGCAAAAGAAAGCGACGATTGACGCGAAAGCCTTTTCCGAGGGGCTGGATCAGGTCAGCAAGGCCCTTCAAAAATCATCGTACCCCGCATTGTCCGAGGTGTCTGTCCGCGTCGAGGACGGCGTCTGTATCTTGACGGCCACGGATCTGGACACCTGGCTGATCAAGCGGATACCTGCCCAGGGAGACGACCTGGCGTTCGTCTTCACCCGCACCAGGGAAGTGGCCAAAGCCTGCCGCCTGTTTGACGGCAACCTTGTGCTGGAACTGGAGGAAATCAGTTCTGAAAAGAACAAGGAGTGGCGCCTGTTTATGCGCTGCGGCTCCCGTGCCGCGCAATTTGACGTCATGGATCCGGAGATGTATCCGGTCTACCCGTCCTTTGAAGCGGAGTCGTCCTTCTCTGTGAACGCGGCGGCGCTCTACGCCCGGGCTGAGCGGGTCAGCTATGCCGCTCTGGACCCGACACCCAACACGCAGCCAAACCGTACCAGCATCCAGTTCTCCGGCCCCTATGTGTTTGCCCTGGATGGGAACCAGATGGCCTGCGACACGGACCCGGCTTTCATCTTCCCTCAATCTTTCACGGCAAGCAAGGGGGCCGTTTCCCATCTGAAACTGTTCGGGAAACAGGATGTCAAAATTGAGTTTGGGAAGGGTCGCGTGAGGATCACGGATGACACATTTACCCTGGACTTTCGCATCCCCAGCATGGACCTCTACGCAGTGGAGCAGGCCATACCGCAATCCTGTGCGGAATCCTTTGCGGTATCCCCCAAAGACTTTCTGCGGGAACTGAAATACCTCAAGGGATTTGCGGTCAAGGAGCGCCATCCCTATGTGCGTTTCCGAGCCGGCGAACTGGTCATGCCGGTTTCCTCCGGGACATACAGGGCCGCTGTGCAGTGCGTTGGTGAAAACCGCATCACCTTTGCCTTTGATTTGAACCGGATGATCGTCGCCCTGCGGCAGTTCAAAGACGCGCCCAGCGTGCAGATCAAAGTGAACAGCGCAATATCGCCCTTTATCATCGAGGCGGAGGGGCGCAGTGATCTGGCCCTGGTCTGTCCCATCAGACTTTCCGAGAAACTGATGGCGGCATGACGGCGGGCAGAGGATATACCAATCCGGATGCAGCAGGGTATCTCCTGGAGGCGGACGCCTGTAAAAAGGTCGAGGCGGAGCTGAGGCGAATCGCGGACAAGTACCAGCGCAAGATCGACCGGGAGCAGGCCGCAAGGGAAGCGGAATTTGAAGCGGCTATGCAGTACCGCAGTGAGCATGAAATACTGGACGCATACGGCTGGGAGATCATCACGGAGAAACAGTATGAGATGTATCTGGATATCTTCCACCGTGGACGTGACGCCCTGGAAAACCATGCGCCCACAGTCAATGAAACGGCTCACCGAATCCTGCTGCGTATTCTCTCCGACATCGCCGCCGAGCAGCGGGAATGGCGCTTTTCAGCCCTTACCCCCGCCCAGCAGGCAGCTGAGATCGAGCGTGCGGAGAAAGCGAAACAGGAGTGGCATGAGAGGCTGCGGAAGATCAGAGAGGATCTGGACCTCGCCGCGAAACCTGAAGAGCCATGTGGAGAATGAATGGGACTGCTGCTGCCATCTGTCAAGAACAGGTTGCAGAACATGGTGATTTCAGATAAAATAATGGTATCCGAATCAAATGCGTGACCATCATCGTCCACCTCTTGACAGGGTTTGGGGCCCTGGAGTGGAGACCCTACGCAGGACAAGGAGTACAGCTATGGCACTGGAGAACAAATTGGGGATCACCGAATCCTCAGAACTGGCCCGGATGGAGGAAAAGCTCAGCAAGCAGCGTGCGCTGGAGTTGTTTGAAACCGGCGCCCTGGACCGTCTGGAGGCCGGTACCTTTGCTGCCCTCGCCAGCATCCATCGCGCCCTCTTTTCCGATATCTACGATTTCGCCGGTGAAAAGCGCACTGTCAATATTGCTAAGGGCAATTTCCGTTTTGCTTCTGTCATGTATCTGGATGCCGCTTTGCAGAATATCGAGCGGATGCCACAGTCTACCTTTGACGAGATCGTAGAGAAGTATGTGGAGATGAATATCGCCCACCCCTTCCGGGAGGGCAACGGGCGCAGTATGCGGATCTGGCTGGATGGGATGCTGAAAAAGGCACTAGGCCAGGTGGTCGATTGGTCCCACATAGATAAGGAGGACTACCTGCAGGCTATGGAGCGCAGCCCGGTCAAGGATCTGGAAATCAAGGCGCTGCTAAAGGCCGCGTTGACGAACCAGGTCAATGACCGCTCCGTCTACATGAAAGGCATCGACGCCAGCTACCACTATGAGGGTTATTACACTTTCCGAACGGAGGATCTGGCTCAGTCGCCGTAATTTGCCGTTCAGGCAACGCCAATGGAACCGCTGTGTGATGATTACACGGCAAAATATCTACCAAGGAACCGACAGACGAAACTTCAAGTTTTGTCTGCCGGTTCCTTTTTGCGTATTTTGATTCTCAAATGAGAAATATCATTTTTATGAGGAGTGATACTATTATGAATAAGCGCAGCATCAAAATTCCTGAAAGATGTTCCGCTCAGATCAAGGAAATGTGGCAGGACGAGGAGGGTTTCTGGGCCGCCGCGGCGCCAGGCTGGTGCTTTGATACCCTGAGTGGTTATCTGCTCCTCGCTGAAACGGAGGAGGAATTGATGGCCGAGGCCGGGAATCGGATCCGCCCGGAGGAATACGAGGTGCGGGACATGGATGGTCAGCGCGGCAGTGTCATTTCCTATGAGAGGGCCTGCAGCCTGCTGCCCCAGCTCCGGCTGGGCTATTCCATCATCTCCACCGGTACCGGCGAGAATTTCGAGCGCATTCAGCCCTCCGTCCACCGCAGGTATCAGGATTACCTCACTCTGGAGCAGGAGGACGGGACAACCATCTATTCTTTGCCGGATTATTCTCTGACGGTGCGGGAGGAACTGCAAAAGGACGGAACCATCCGCCTGACCCCGTTGACGGGCGCTGTGGCATACACCAGCAGGAGCTGGCAGGAATTGCCGGAGGATGGCCTGTATGCCGCCTGTCTTTCCCTGGAACAGCAGATCAACCGCGAGGCGAGGAAGGGCAAAGAGGAACCCCAGCCGCTGCTGCGGGTCACGGGGGATCCCAGCGCCCCTCTTGTGTCAGCTCTGTTGGCGCTCCCGATCCCAAAGAGGACCGGCCTGATCGAAGTCAACCCCATAGCTGGCAGCGCGCTGTCGATCCAGGCGATTCCCCAGAGCCAGCCCTCTGACCTCAAGATCATCCATCGGATCAGCCAGCTGCTCCAGGATAACGGCTACGAAGAGGCCAGCAAATTCCTCGACTGCGCCTATGAACTGTGAGGTGCAGAAATGAAATACCGTAAGATTTACGAGGCGCTGGAGCGCCGGTGGCAGGTATCGCCTGGGTTCCGATTTACCGATCTCAGCGGCTGGCGCAACCCCCACGGCAGAAATGCCCAGCGTCATGCTCTATGGATGGTGGCGGAGGACAAGCTGAGCGGTCAGCGTGTCTTGCTCGCCCAATTTGGTGGGCAGTTGTCCATCATGTACCAGAAGATGGACGAAAACGGCCTCTGTTACGGGGAAACCAGGCACATCCACTGCAAAGACCAGAAACACATGGCCCAGGAGATCGACGCGCTCTTTGCCAGAGCGCATAAGGCCGCATAGGAGGTAGATGAAATGACAACAGAAGAATTGATCGACGGTCTCAGCAGACTTGCCAAGATCATGGGAAAGGCCGAGTTTCGGGATTGGTCTGCCTGGTGCAGAAATGCCGCGGAAGATCTCCTGCGAAGGAAGGAGATCGTAGTCGTCAAGCATACCAAATATTATTCGCACGTAACGGACATTTCCGCCTTTTGGGGCAAGGAACTTGCGAAAAAGAGCCTCCAGGCGAGTTTGAACTGCCGCTTAGAGGTGCTGCGGGATCTAGGCTACACACCGACAACCATCGCGGGTGAGGCTCAATATGAGATCAACGCTGCCGATGGAAACATCTACTACGAATGGGAGATCGAATCCATTCCGATTACTGAAGAAACGGAAGGTGAGGCCACGGAGGTCACGAGCCAGTACCAGGAGTATCTCCGCAGGCGTGGGGGCCTGGACAGTTTCCTGATCAAGCTGTTGGTCCAGATAAGGGCCGCGGTTTCACCAGGAGCATCCGGCATATCCGAGGATCTTCTTGGAGAGATCGACCGTTATATCAGCAGATTTTCCACGGATGCGATCTGTCCCCGCTGCGGCAAGCAGCTTTTCCTAAGCGACCTGCCGCAGTATGCGTATGTCTGTTACGACTGTGATGAAAACTTCTTTGAGATTGAAACTACCCACAGGAGGGAACTGCCATGAATAAGGCCAAACAGAATACCCATGAGGCCGCACCTTCCCAACAGCCGGCGATGCGCGTATACAGGGGCAAAGAGGTGCTGACTCAGGACGCCTTCGATTACGCCACTGTTCAGACCGGCGATTATGTGGAGCAGGCCGTGGTGGATGACGCCATGAACTGCCTTCCGCCCGCCTGTATGAGCGCCGCCTGTTTCCAGATGGGCGAGCCCTATTCCCACCGCGAGGACCCTGATACGGGCAAGTGGCGTGCCACTTACGCCACCTTCAAGCGGTGTTTGGACGCGCCCGGCGTCTGGGAATACTGCGGCCACTGTTTCCAGGGGGAGACTGTGGAGCGGGGCATAGACCCCGTGTATTGCTGACTGAAAATGGAGGATGCTTATGGCAATTTTGAAAATTGTCCCGGATAAGGACTACCAGGTGCTGATGGAATATCTGAGTGATTCCGACGTCGTTCTGCTCCCGGAATCTGTTCTCGCGGGCTTTTCTCCTGAAATCCAGCGGAAGTTCCACCGGATGGATCAGGAGGGCCAGGTCGACTACGACTTTGGAGGCGACCCTGACGTCTATGTAGATGTGATCAGGAGCGACTGCTGCTATGCCTACAAGACGCTGGCCGAAGCGGAGGATGACGGCAGCGAAGAGCTGACCTGATGGCCCCGCCGCGAACGCGGCAAGCATACACCAAGCCCGGAGGAACGCGCCCCACGGCGTGTTCCTCCGGGCTATTTCTATATTTGGAGGATCAATGCTTATGAACCTGCTAGATAAATTTGAAACAGTCACTGTAAAAGCGGACGTCCGTATCACGCCGGAGGACAAGGCCTTCTGTGAGGCGCACCAGGCGGCCTATGACGCCGCAGTACAGGCATTCCAGGAACTGGCCTTTTTCTGGGAGGACATGGAGAACACACAAAAGGAGCTGCTGGGCGGCTCGGACACCTCCTATCTCTCTTCCCGCGACGGCCCTGAGATCTCCCAACGACAAATCAACAAGCACCTGGAGCATCTGCACCGGGCGGTCGTCTACAACATCGTCCATTATTTCAATTCCACCTATCATGTGTCCGTGTCTGCCGACCATGTGGCCAACAATCTGCTTCCCCAGAAGCCGGATCTCAGGATCTATGAGAACAAAGAGGCCCATGATGCTTACCACGAAAAGCTGCGGGCAGCCAAAATCCGCTATGAGGATGTGGTGGATCAGATCATCCTCCTGCTGGATGGGCGCAGCTTTGCCGAGCAGGCGTTCCATGAGCTGGCAGAGAAATGCCACAAAGCGGCCTGGAATTTATATAAAAACAGGCCGGAGTATGAGCGGAAGAAGGCCCTCATTACCTTCAACGGCTACTTCTGCACCAACCACCACTACAGCTGGCAGGACGAATGGACGCTGGAGGATAAAATGAAGGATATTTTGCGGGGCGTGGCCCACTATGAGACCGGGTCTTTCAGTCTCTATCCCCTGGGCTTTTCCGAGCTGCTTGGATACAGCCGAAGTCCAGACAATGAACGTGAGTTCTCTACCTGCAAAAAGGTAAAAGGACTGAAGATGTTCAAAAACGGCCGTGTGGATATCCGCTTTACCACAGAGACCGACGCGGCGGAGTTTGCGGCCAGATACCTCGGCCTTGTTCCCTAACGGGCCGTGCGGAAAGAGGTGAAACATCGAATGAAATATGCACAACAAGAGATGGATCTGACCCGTGAACAGCGCAAGGCCCTCAACGAGAAAGTCCTGTATCTCATTGACAGCAACAGCGCGGAACAGGCCGGCATCACCAGCGAGGACATCTACAACGCATACACCGGAGAGGGCGGCCTGCACGGTCTGGAGCGAGCCGACTTCGACAGCTACCACGCCTACAGCGAGAAGAAAAAAGAGATTGAGAACGGGCAATTCTTCACGCCCCCGGCCATCTGCCAGTTAGTGGCGGAGAGCCTGCGGCCTTCCATCAGCGATGTGGTGGCCGACCTCACCTGCGGGAAAGGCAGTTTCTTCAATTTTATGCCTGTGGAGACCAACTGCTACGGCTGTGAACTGGACGCCAGGGCCTACAAGGTCGCCCACTACCTCTATCCCGGCGCCCGTCTGGAGCTGACCGACATCCGCGCCTACAAGCCGGACCTGCGCTTTGACTATGTGGTCGGCAATCCGCCCTTCAATCTCAAATGGTATGCGGAGGACGGGGAATGCCTCTCCCAGCTCTATTACTGCGTCAAAGCCGCCCAGGTACTCAAGCCTCTGGGTATCCTGGCGCTGGTCACGCCCTGCTCCTTCCTGGCGGACGATTTCGCAGACAAGGCCATGATTCATGAGATGGAGGCGCGGTTCAGTTTCCTCGGCCAGATCGCCCTGCCGGAGGACGCCTTCTCGACCTTGGGAGTCGCAAGTTTCCCCACAAAACTGCAGTTCTGGCAGAAGAAAAGCGATCTGAAGGACTGGACGGCCCGCCGCTATACAACCAGTGTCCTATATACGCTTGCCGCCGGTTTCGATCCGGGGGATGAAACAAAGCGGTTGTATGAGCAGGTACTGATGTTTCCGAAATCGGAGCTGGAGAAAAACCGCTCCCATGTGCTGCTGGAGCTTGCCCGGATGAAGCAGACCTCCGCGGGGTTCTCCTACGAGACACAAAAGCTGCTCTATCAGATCAAGGCCCACCCGGCGGTGCGGGACCGATACACGAAATGCTGTGAATACCTGCACCGTTTCTACACCGAGCAGAAGCCGGATAACATGGACTATAAGGAGTGGGACCGCAAAAAGCTGACGGAGGCAAAGGTCCTGACCTATCTGCGCCGGACCTTGCGCCGGCAGAACCGGAAGCCGCCCCAGGATGTTGCAAAACTGGTCAAGCAGAACGATCAGTTTGTCTACAAGGCATACAGCGCCAAGGCCAAGCAGCTGATCCCGCCGGGCTGGAGCCATCCAGTCTCCATCAACGACGCCGTCCTGGACAACACGCCGGAGCGCTTTCCGGGCTTTGAGCGCCTGATCCGCCGCAAGCGCCGGGAGTATGAAAACCAGAGCCAGCAGTTTGCGGATATGGAGGAAGATCCCTTTATCGCTGAATGGCTGGATGAATTTACCCTCTGGGATGATGAGAACGAGGAGGTCGTCCAGCTCAACGACATCCAGCGCCATGACGTCAATCTTATGCTGCAAAAGCGGTACGGCCTCCTCCAGTGGGAGCAGGGCAGCGGCAAGACCCTGGCCGCCATCGCCATCGGCATTTACCGGATGGAGCAGCAGCATCTTCACTCCACCTGGGTGGTGTCTTCAGCCATTTCGATCCGCAACAACTGGGATGTGGTCCTGAAAAACTACGGCCTGCCCTATGTATTTGTGGAGCGGCTGAAAGACTTCGACCGCATCCGGCCCGGCGTTTTTGTGATCATGACCCTTAACAAGATGGGGGACTTTCGCAGGCACATCAAGAAGTGGCTCAAGCTCAATGGCCGGAAGATCCAGTTTGTGTTTGATGAGAGCGACGAGATCTCCAATCCCTCTTCCGTTCGAGCCAAGGCGGCGTTGGACTGCTTCCGGCGCTGCCACTGCAAACTGCTGACCACCGGCACCAGTACCCGCAACAATATTTCGGAGTTCGCCCCCCAGCTGGAGCTGATGTATAACAACTCCATCAATATGCTCTGCTGGTGCGATACCACCTACAGCTATGACCGGGAGAATGGTCGCATTGTGACACATCACAACAATCCGCTTTATGGGAAGCCCATTCCCGCCTACAAGCGCGGCTATACCTTGTTCTCCGCCTGCCACTTGCCAGAGAAGCCTACCGTGTTTGGCATTGGGGAGCGGACCCAGGACATCTACAACGCGGAGATTTTGGATGACATCCTTGCCAAGACGGTCATCACCCGCACCTTTGAGGAGGTCACCGGGAAGGAGATCCGCCGCATCCATCAGGTGCCCGTGTCGTTTGCGGCCCCGGAGCGGGAGGTCTACAACAAGGTGATGAAGGAGTTTGAACCCATCTGGCGCAACTACTATGTCTCCACCGGTAATCATCGCAAGGATGCCATGCTGAAGCTGATGCAGCAGATCACCCTGATGCTCCGGGTCAGCGCGGCCCCCAACACGCTGGCTGAGTATGAGAGCGACGCCATTCCGGTCAAGATCCGGAAGGCGGTGGAATTGGCGGCCCAGTGGGAGAATGAGATCGTCGCCATTGGCGTTCGGCACAAGGTCGTGCTGGGCGCCTACGCGAATGCATTCCAACAACTCCTCCCGAACCGGCCCCTGATCCAGGTCACCGGTTCCACCACCACATTCGCCAAGCGGCGGGCACTGCGCCGGTCGCTGAAGGAGACGGGGAATGGTATCCTCCTCTGCACCCAGCAGAGCCTGCCCTCCAGTGTCAATTTCGAGTATGTCAACAAGATCATCCTCCCGGAACTGCACTACAACAATTCCGGCATGAGCCAGTTCTATATGCGCTTTATCCGGTACACCTCAACAGAGTTCAAGGACATCTACTTCCTCACCTACGCCGGGAGCTTGGAGTCCAACCTCATGCAGATGGTGGTGGCCAAGGAGAAGATCAATCTGTTCATGAAGGGCAAGGATGCGGATTTGGACGAGATCTATGACAAGTTCGGCATCGACTACAACCTGATGGCCCTGCTGATGCGCCGGGAATTGGACGAGGAAGGGCACTTCCAAATCCGCTGGGGCGAACAGCTGATTGCCTGATGAATCGACAATGAATAGGAGAATTGCTATGAGAAAATACCGCGTGATCATGTATCCCAAATATGACCTGGAACTGGAGTGGCTTGTGAACAAGTCGCATTTTGACATTGACCGGCCTGAATACAGGACCTGTATGCGCTGCGGTCAAAAGCTGCGGTACCCGCTTGCCGAAAACGCGCTGAGCCGGGCGTTGGATGTCTATGTATGCCCCGATTGCGGGATGGACGAAGCGCTCCGGGACGCCACTGGCGAGATACTGCCTATGAGCGAGTGGTACATCGTAAAGCGCCACTATTTTGGTGAGCATGAACCGCCCAACACCTCACGGCTGCTGCGGGACTGCCGTTTTCCGCACGTTTTTTCCGGGCCAAAGAAAACGCTGCCTTTGAACAGCGTACTGTTCCCCGCTTCGCTGATCGCGTATTCCCGCTCCGATTATGACGGCTACAAATGGTGGACGACCTGGTTCCCCGGCCAAGAGGAAAAGGCACCGCCCGAAGTGGCCTCTGAAATGGACGCATTTATGGATGCGCTTTTCGCTTTGCCGGAGTTCAAGAACCTGCGGAGCATGAGGCGCGCCTGCAAGCTCTATGCGGAACCGACTTCGGAAAAAACAGAATACAACCTCTACTCCGAAACAGAGCGCCTCTATATCTGGCTGCGGCTGATCGCCCGGGAGAGGGACTATAATCTGTACGTCTACTTCTATGACAAGGATGCGGCATAAAGCCGGGTAAGGGATCTTCTGACAGGACTACACACAGAAACAGGGGCAGGTGGAACTATTCCACCTGCCTCTGTTTTATTTTAATTGCAGACGTATTGCTGGAAGGATCTTTGCAGGATCGCCACTACCTGTGTACGGGTGGCGCTACCTTGCGGGTCCGGCGTGGTACGCTGCTCCTGTTGATGGCAAGATGCTTCCATCAAACAAAGGAGTATTCTTCAGACTTCCAGCAACAGGATACCGGCATTCCAATTTGATTTACTAGAGATACGAAGGCAAAGACTCTGTTGCTGGAGTTGTATGAACTCGATTTGCGAAAAGAGGGATATTCCTGAAACTGATTACAAAGTAAGAGAGACTATCCCCCTAGTCTGTAATTTGGCCTCACGATCCCCCGTTTCTGCTGCACCACATGACCCAACTCATGCCGCAGATGGCGCTCCTGTCCCGGCCCGACATGCACCTGAGTGCCCTGGGTATAGGCCAGCGCTCCGATCTTTCTGGGCTTATCGGAATTGTAATGCACCCGCACATCATCAAAGGACAATCCGCTGCGCTGCTCGAAGTCCAGCTTCATCTGCGTGGGGATGCCGGTCAAGTTCGGCCCCTGCTGTATCGGCTGTTCCTCGGCTCTCTGGATCACTTCCTGTTTCACTGGATATCCCCTCCTTTCACCAAGCCTGCACATCGTCTCATTTTGAGTCAATAGTTCTGGATCTCCGGGTAACGGCAGATCCCGGTCTCGATCTCCTCCGGCTCGTAGATGGGAAAGTCCGCGAACCGGCAGTAAAAGCAGTCGGGGAGCGTGGGGCCCAGGACCGTCTTCCGGGCCTCGAACCTGGGGCAGTACTGGAGCGGGTAGATCACCTTTCCCGCCTGCGGCCCGTCGAACTCCTCGGCGTGCTCCATGTGCTGGGCAAACTCCCGTCCAATCATCGTGCCTCACCTCCCGCGCTCTCCGGCTCTGCGCCCAGCTCCTCGGGCGTGAGGGCGCCGGGCATCCGCTCCTCGAACGGCGGGTAGTCCGGCATGGGGTCGTGTATCCCCATCCAGGAGACGATGACCCGCAGATACTCGTCATCGGGATAGGGGTAAACCTGTTTCTTGTAGGAAAAGAAGATCTCCGGCGGCGGCGCGCCCGGCTCCAAGATCCGCAGCACCTTGATCCAGCTGTGGTCCCGGAGGATGGCGTCGTAGACCTGCTCGGACTCCGGGCCGAAGGTGACCACCGCCGTGGCGCAGACGCAGGCGTAGAACTGCTTGACCATCTTTTTCGTCAGGTGCCTGGAGACAAAGAACGACGGCACCCGCTTTTTCTCCCGGAAGATCGGGTAGAGGCTCCGCGCCAGTTGTTTCCCCTCGTCGATGGGCCCGACCATGAAAACGCGGAGCACCGGCGGATTGATGGAAGAAATAAGACCACCTCCTGATGCGGCGGCAGCGCCCACAGTCATTCTGCCCATGGGTACCCCATGGGCAGCAGCGGGGCGCCCCGCTGCTGATGTTCTGTTGTCCAGAGCACGGAGGATCGGCCCGTCCGGGTTCCTCCGTGTACTCCCCTTAGCACCTATTATACCACAGAATTTCCGGGAGGGGGGGTAGTCGTTTAGGAAGAAACCCTAGTCGTTCAGGAAGAGCAGGCCGTTTCGGGGTTGCGCTCGGTCCCATTTTCTGATACAGTTGGGGCGACGAATAAGGAGGTGCCGTCTGTGAAGATGATATTCTGGAACTCCGTATAAAAGGCCCGGCCCATGGGGATCTGGCTGTCGTCCTTCAGATACACGCCGGAGTGGGAGGCGTGGCTGACCCAGTTGAGATTGACCAGATAGCTCTTGTGGCAGCGGCGGAATATGCCCCTGGGCAGCAGCTGCTCCGCCTCCGCCAGCGATATGGAGAAGGTCTGCACGCCGTCTCTCAGATAGACCACGGTCCCGTGGTCCCGGCTCTCCAGATAGCGGATCTCCGGAACCGGGAGGGAGACCACTTTCCCGCTGCGCTGGAACCGGACCGTCCGCGGTCCGCGCTTGCGCAGCGCCCGCTGAAGGCCCTCCTCCATCCGCTCCCGGCTCACCGGCTTGAGCAGGTAGTGCAGGGGCTCCACGTCGTAGCCCTGGATGGCGTACTCCAGGCTGCCGGTGAGAAAGATGATCTTGTCCCGCGCGCCCCACTGGTAGAGCCGGCGGGCCAGGTCCAGGCCGCTGGCCCCCTCGCGCATCTGGATGTCCAGAAGATAGAGGTCAAAGGCGGTCCGGCCGGCCTCCACCGTCCGGCGCAGGTCGTCCGCCGAGGGGAAGGGCACGACCTCCGCCTCGACGCCCAGGGCGCTGAAAATGTCCCGGCACAGCCCGGCGATCTGATCCCGCTCCACGGCCTCGTCCTCGCACAGCGCGACACGGTATGCGGGCATGGATGCCCCAGATCCCTGCCGCCTCTTCACACTTGCCGTTTCAGCCTTATTTACCATGTGGATCACCTCCCGGAGATCGTGCGTGCAGCGTAGCCGCCAGAGGGGATTTTTCTATTAACCGATGTTGAGCATCGGTCAATCAGCAGAGCCGTCCGAGCCCTCCGGTACTGACGTAGCCTTGATGGGAAGGCCATTGACCGTGACGCCATCCGCTGGAATCAGGAGATATGCGCGGCCGTCGATCATACGGGTCTCCACCAAATAACTGCGCTCTGGATCCACTGAGATCCGGGCGTCCGCTGTTTCCACCTCGAATTTCCCGCTGTCGATCAGATTGGACGGGTCCAGCACAGCGCCTTTCCCAAACTGTTCCTCACAGTTCTCCAGAAAACGCGATACCTGCTCCTCCGGCACATTACAGCTTCTGAGGATCGTCCCTACCTCGCCGGCTGTGACGGCTAGGGGCTCCGGGTCATGGCTTTCCTTATGCTGTACGATCTGGTCTCTCAGGCGTTCATGTACCGCCTGCGCGATCTCCATGCTGCAGGC
>OGGQ01002536.1_pt1 | contig 19472 bp, 18 predicted proteins | sample 1571191 | NCBI WGS metagenome assembly OGGQ01 (sample SAMEA2582061, study PRJEB24529) | metagenome | biome: Human gut stool | place: China | collected 2011
CGTCCCAGGTCGCGCCGGCGGAGTTCTTCATTTCCTGAGAAGCCAGCTCACGAACAACATAGGTGGTGCCGTTTACTTCGATGGAACCGTCTTTAACGATGGTGGAGGTGCCGTCGGTGTTGGTGCCGACCGGGGTGGAATCGATGGAGCCGTCTGCCGCCTCAACGCCGGTGCCCAGAGCAGCGCGGACGCCGCGGGTACGGGCGATGGAGTCGTTGTGGCCGATATCACCGATGGCCAGAACGTAGCCGATGATGCCGTCGCCGTTGCGGTCGATGGTGTCGATGTTTGCCTCGATGTACTCTTTGATCATGGTGCCCTGCAGCTCAGCGCCCTGGTTTGCGTCGAAACCTACATAGTAGGTGTCCTCGTTAAAGCTCAGAGCGGTCATGTCCAGTTCGCCGGTGGAGCTGTTGGACGGCTGGCGGTTGAACCAAACCAGTGGTTTGTCCTTGTTCGCTACCTCAGCGGTCTCGGTTTCCTCAGCAGCAGGTTCTTCGGTTGCCTCCTCTTCGGCAGGAGCTTCTTCAGTGGTGGCTTCCTCTTCGGTCGCGGATTCGGTTGGGGTTTCGGTGGTAGTTTGTTCGGTGGTTTCGCCGCCGGAGCAGGCTACCATACCCATGGCCATAGCTGCGGCCAGAAGCAGTGCGATAATCTTTCTCATGTGCAATTCTCCTTTTTCATGTTTTCAATGGAGCACAATTACTCCATCCAACATAAATACATATTAGAGCAAATTGTTAAAAAAAACAAGATGAAAAAATACTGAAAATAGTGGAAAAAATTATCTTGTTTAAACAATAACGAAAAAGCATTCTTGTTTAAAATCGTATAAATTGATTATTTTTTTCTTGATTAATCCGCGAAAAAGCCTCTTTTTATGGTTATTTTGCACAAATTCCTCCTCTCTGTTTTCCCGTTGAAAGTGAGAGGAATTTGCAGATATTTTTTTGTATTGTTCAAAAAAATTTTTCATCTGGAAGCTAATTTTTCGATCTTCACCTGTTTTTCAAATAGATCGGGGCGGCTGTGGCAAAATAAAGGAGGAGCAAAAAAATTCCGACAGAAGGAAAAATTGCAAAATGCTGTACGAATTCGACGCCGTTATCCACAAAAATCCGGATATGGACGCGGCCTACATTGAAATTCCATTTGATGCCAAAGCCGCCTTTGGTAAGGGGCGGGTACTGGTCCACGCCACCTTTGACGGAGAGCGCCACGACGGGCAGCTTGTGCGGATGCAGACGACCTGCCACATCATCGGCATCCGAAAGAACATCCGGGCCAAAATCGGCAAGGGGCCGGGGGACACCGTCCATGTCACCCTGCGGGAACGCAAAGCAGAATCCGGCCGTTCCTCTTGACCTTTTTCCCTCCCTTTGCTATAATAAAGAGCATTGTAAAAAGAGATTCTGTCGCCGGGCAGACAAAAGCGTTGTATTCCACATCGATAGGCCGTTGGAGATGTGGAATGACAGCGCTTTTCTTTTGTCCAGGTACATTTTGGAAGGAGAAATGCTATGAGCCAAAACAACATTCTGCGGGATTTTGCCAAATATTCTTCCCTCAGCGTCCTCGGCATGCTCGCCATGTCCTGTTACATCCTGGCGGACACCTTCTTTGTCTCCCAGAGTTTGGGGACAAACGGCCTTGCCGCGCTCAATCTGGCCATTCCCGCCTACAACTTTGTCCACGGCGTCGGGCTGATGCTGGGCATGGGCGGCGCGACCCGCTTTTCCATCTGCAAAAGCCGCGGCGAGGAGAACGAAGCCAACATTATGTTCACCAACACCGTCTACCTCTGTCTCGGATTTTCCGTTGTCTTTTTTCTGATCGGCCTATTCTTTGCCGACGAGCTGATCCTCCTTCTGGGCGCGGACGAGACCATCTTTGACATGGCCTATACCTACCTGCAGACCATGATCCTGTTCTCCCCCGCCTTCATCTTCAACGACCTTTTCCTCTGCTTCATCCGCAACGATGGCAATCCGCAGCTTTCCTCCGCCGCCACCGTCACCAGCAGCCTCTCCAACATCGTGCTGGACTACATCTTTATCTTCCCGATGGGGATGGGCATCTTCGGTGCCGTTCTGGCCACCGGCCTCTCCCCGGTCATCGGCATCCTCATCATGTCGCCTCACTGGCTCAAAAAGAGCAAGGGCTTCCGCCTGACCCGCACCGGCCTGCGCGCATCGGTGGTGCGCTCCAACATCTCGCTGGGCTTTCCTTCGCTGCTGGCGCAGGTGTCCTCCGGCATCACCATGGTCGTCTTTAACGCCATCATCCTCGGCCTTTCCGGCAACACCGGCGTCGCCGCCTACGGCGTCATCGCCAACATCTCGCTGGTGGTGATCGCCATCTACAACGGCGTCGCTCAGGGCGTCCAGCCCCTCATCAGCCGCGCCTATGGGCAGCATCTGCGGGAGCAGACCCGCCAGCTGCTGCACTGCGCCATGGCCTCAGTGATTGCGCTGTCGGCTGTGATCTACCTTGTCCTGTTTTTGTTCGCCGGCCCCATCGCGCAGATCTTCAACAGCGAAAACAACCCCCAGCTGCAGCAGATTGCGGTGGAAGGGCTCAAGCTCTACTTCACCGCCATCCCGTTTGTGGCCTTCAACACCATCCTCTCCACCTACTTCACCTCGGTGGAGAACACCATCCCCGCCCACATCACCTCGCTGCTGCGCGGCCTGCTGCTCATCATCCCGATGGCCTTTCTGCTGGCGGCCATCGGCGGCATGATCGGCGTGTGGCTGGCCTTCCCCGCCACCGAATTGATTGCGGCGGTGTTGGGAGCTGTGCTGTACCTGCGCAGTAAATCCGCCAGCGAGCGCAAAGCCTAAAACCATACAAGAAGAAACGGCGCAGGCGTTGTGGAACAACGCCTGCGCCTCCCTTTTTTATCCCTCATTCCGGCACAAAAAGTCCGGTTCCCGCCGAAAATCAAACTGCACCGGCTCGGTCCTTTCCAGCAGCCGCTCCAGCTCCAGATACTGCACCCGCTGGTTTTCATAGCTGGTCCAGTAGCAGCGCAGCGACTGCGCGCACAGCACGACGGTGTAGAGGGTGTAGTCGAAGGGGACAACCCCCTCGTCCCGCTCGGTGACGTGTCCGGGTTCGCTGACCCGCACCGCCCCCAGCGGGAAGGCCGCACTCTGCATCAGGTGGAACAGCTTTGCCACCCCGTCAGTCTCGTTTTGGCCCGGCACCGCACATTTTTTGAGCATCGCCAGCCGCACAAAGCGGGACGGAGAGCTGAAATCCCCCGGCAGCCCCTGCATCCCGCTGCCGGAAAAGCACTGCGGGATGCTGTCCCCGCAAAGCTGCACCGCGTCGTAGTCCAGGTCCCGCAGCCCCGCGTAGTTGAGTAGGTTCAGGCGGTGCCAGCTGTAGGAGGGGCTGTTGGTCATCACCCCGATGGTACGGCGGTAGATGTGCAGCCCGTCCCCGTCCGGCTCGACGACGATACTCTCCCCGGTGCGGTCGCAGAAGGTCCAGTGCAGCGAAGGCACCGTCCCCAGCATGGGCAGCGCCAGGAGGCTGAGCTTCTCCTGCAGCTGCTGCACCACCTCCTGTACACTGGCGCACTGGGCCAGCAGGTGGTAGACCACAAACGGCGGCTGCACTGCAAGCCGGCCGGGCTGCGGGGCATCTTCATAATGCGCAAATTCCCGGTAGTAGAGCTGTCCGCCCATCAGCCCCTTCTCGTTGATTCCCTCATACAGCACCGGGCTCTCCGGCGAGATGATCAGGCCGGTTCCCTGCGCGGCGTAGGCGGCTGTCTGGCGGCTGTCCTCCACAAGATTTCCTTCCCATTTGCTGCCGCAGGTGTAGTAGACCTGCCCGCGCGGGAAGAAGGTGGGCGCGCTGCCCTGCGCCATCCGGTTAAAGTCCATGTTTCTGCCCCACAGCACGCAGCCGTCCTTTGTCTGCCAGCTCACCGCGCTGCAGCCGGCGCCGTACATTTGCAGCATTTCTCTTTCTTTCACGGTCATTCCTCGCTTTCGATCATGGTCTTGTGCTGAACAATTTCCTTATTTGGATACCCGCAAAACGCAAAAATATTCCGATGCCGCAAGGAGCGCCCCCGGCAGGCTGGGGACGCTCCTTTTTTTGCGCTTAGCGGTTATATTCGGTGTCGTGAGGATTCAGCTCCGCCGGGTCGGCCGGATAAAACTTTTTGTTGTAATAGCCCTGCGCCAGATAGACCGCCGCCAGTGGGTTGTGGCCGGTGACGCGGTCCTTGACCGCCAGCACGGTCATCGGGGCCTTGGCATACTTCATAAACAGGGTGTCGTGGCCGACGCACAGGCCGATCATCAGGTTGAAGTCGGTCTGCTGCTCGTTTAAAAACAGGGCCTGTCCGATGGGGTTGCACATCGATTCGTTCTTGCAGCTTCCGTGCACCGACTGCTCGTCGGTCAGCCCCAGAAAATCCTTGGTGATGGCGCCGTTTTTGCAGATGATCGAGACGACCTCGAAGCCGTTATACTCCAGGATGTTGACCACCTCCTGCGTCTCCTTAAACAGCCCGGTGCAGAAGGCGATGCCGATCTTTTTGTACCCGGCCCGGTGCATAAACTTGATGATCTCGACAAGTCTTGTGTCCTGGCAGTAGCCGCCCGCCTCGGTCAGCGCGGCGCAGTAGGCGATCTTGTAATTTTCCGGCTCCTTGTAGAGCGCCTTTGCCTCCTCCTGAATCTGGGCGTCCTTGCTGGGGCACTCCGGCAGGGTCTTGGTCATGTCCTGCTTGGTGCATCCGCGCTGAAAGCATTTTGCGCAGTTGTACATCAAAAATTCCTCCTTCTTCATTTGCTCTTGTCCTCTGGACGATTGCTGCTTTCATTATACCGCAATCCGTCAAAAAGTCCACCCCCTGCATATCCCGTCCCCCAGGCGCATAGCCTGTAGCAAAAAAGGAGGGATGCGCATGCTCGGGCAGACTGTAGAACTGCTCTCCCAGCTGCTCTGGGGCCGGGGGACCATCGCCCTCACCCTGCTGTGCGGGCTTTACTTCACCGTCGGGACCGGCTTTTTGCCCCTGACCCGCCTGCCCACCGTGCTCAAAAGGACGGTCGGCTCGCTCTTTCAAAAGCGGGACAGAAAAAGCGGTGGCGTCAGCCCCTTTGCGGCGGTCAGCACCGCGCTGGGCGGCACCATGGGGGTGGGCAACATCGTCGGCGTGGGGGCCGCGCTGGCCCTGGGCGGCGCGGGCAGCATCTTCTGGATGTGGATCGGCGCCTTTCTGGGCATGATGACCAAATATGCCGAGGTGCTGCTGGCGGTGCGCTGGCGGCAGCGGGACAAGGGCGCAAAGGCCCTTCGCGGCGGCCCGATGTACTACATCTCTTGCGGGATTCCCAACGCCTTCGGCAAGGCGCTGGCGGTCCTCTTCTGCGTTTTCTGCGCACTGGCCAGCTTCTCCAGCGGCAGCATGACCCAGACCGGCGCCATCGCCGAGGCGCTGCAGGAGAGCTTTTCCCTCCCGCCCCTTCTGTGCGCGGCGGCGCTGACCCTGCTGTGCGGCTGGGTGCTGCACGGCGGCTGTGACCGCGCAGTGCGCACCTGCTCGGCGCTGGTACCGCTGATGTCGGTGTTCTACCTTCTGGGCTGCGGGGTGGTTTTGCTGACCTTCCGGCAGAACATCCCCGACGCCCTTACGCAGATTGTCAGCGGCGCTTTCTCCCCCGCCTCCGCGGCGGCAGGCGGGGTCTCCGGCTTTTTTGTCTCCATGCGGGTCGGCATTGCCCGGGGAATCTTCACCCACGAGGCCGGCCTTGGCAGCGCCTCGATCGCCCACGCCTGCAGCGGGGCGGACAGCCCGGTGGAGCAGGGCTTCTGGGGCATCTTCGAGGTGTTCTGCGACACCATTTTGGTCTGCTCGGTGACGGCGCTGGCCATCCTCACAAGCGGGGTGCCGCTGGGCCCTTCGGCGGCGCAGGCGGCCTTCACCCTGGTGATGGGCCAGGCTGGCGGCAGGATGCTGGCGGTGGCCGTCTCGCTGTTCGCCTTTGCCTCGGTCATCAGCTTCTGCCTGTACGGGCAGCGCTGCATCGAATACCTCTTCCCCAACAGCCGGCTGGCCCTGCCGCTCTACCGGCTGCTCTTCCTCACCGGCTGCGCGGCGGGATGCTTTGCTCAGCTGCCGCTAGTCTTTTCGCTGGCGGATCTGCTCAACGCCTGCCTGCTGCTGCCAAACCTCGCCGCCCTGCTCATCCTCTCCCCGCAGGTCTTTGAGGCGACGCGGGAATACTTTGCCAAAGGAGGACCCCGATCATGTTCATCTGCTCGCTGAGGCCCAAAGCGATTGTCAAAAAACTGCTGTTCCTCGCGGTCATCGCCGCCGCCATTTTCCTGCTGCTGACCTTGCTGAAGATTTCTTCCCGGCATGAAAATGACCCCGGCAGCATCCCACAGGCCTCCCAAACCCACGAGACCGAGGTACCCAACAACCTTGCCCGCATCACCTTTCTAAAGAGCTACGGCTGGGAGGTCAGCGAGGAGCCGAGCGAGGTGGTGTCGGTGGTGATCCCCCAAACCTTCGGGGATGTCTATGAAAACTACAACGCCATCCAGACCGCCCAGGGCTTTGACCTGAGCGGCTACCGCGGCAAAGAGGTCCGCCGCTACACCTATGAGGTGCTCAACTACCCCGGCCAGAAGGACTACATCCGCGCCAACCTCCTGATCTACCGCGGCAAGGTCATCGGCGGGGATATCTGCTCCATCTTTGCCGAAAATGGCTTCATGCACGGCTTTGCCTATCCTGAGCAACAGCTTTAGTCTTTCTTCCTTCACCCAAAAGGGGGCCCGCGCACGGCTGTGCGCGGGCCCCCTTTGCTGTTTTTTTATTCCTCCTGCGGGCCAATCTCCCGCACCACCACCTGCTCGTTCCAGCGCACAACCTCCTCGTGCTGCCCATCTTTCGGCGGCAAAGCTGTGCCCTGCGGCCGCATCAGGTCGATCAGCCTGCAGCCCGAACGCCGCGCATAGTTGACCGTCTGGGCGGTGCCGCTGCGGGTGGGGTTGACCATATAGTAGGCGCAGACGCTGCTGTTGTCCACCATAAAGTAGTTGCGCTTTTTCATACAGCTGCCCGCATACTCCGGGCTGACGATATACACCCGGTCGGCGTGCTCCTTAATCTGCTCGTACAGGCGGGTGTCCAGCTTTGACCAGCGCTGGCTCTGTCCGGGGTAAGGCACCGCCAGATACAGCTGAATCTGCGGGAACTGCGCCTTCATCTCCAGCACCGTGACGGCGGCCAGGGTGTCAAAGCCCAACGCCCCGCCGGTGTAGAACACCTGGATGCCCTCCTGTGCCAGCCGCGCCACCGTCTTGCGCAGGTTGTGCGTCAGCTCCATCCGCTCGTCCGGGTCGGACGGCAGCACGCGGTGGCCGGTCAGGCAGCAGGCGCGCCTGCGCAGCTGTCTTGCCTCATCCTGTCCGCTCATCGTGTCTCCCCCTTCCATTTCTGCGAGAGGCAGGGGCTTTTGGTGTCGACAAAGCGGTACAAAAAGTCCCGTGCCTCCTGCGCGTAGTCGATGTTGATCCGCCTGGTGGCCGCAATCTGCTCCGGCGGCACCGCGATCCCCTCACAAAGATACAGCTCCTCCCCGGTCAGCACAAGGCCGTTGTATTCGCGGCCCAGCCCCATCCCGCTGCACAGCCTGCCCGGGCCGGAGAGAAGATTCTTTTCGCTTAAAGTTTTAACCGGTTTCTTCTGCTGGCGCAGGGCGCGCATCGTCTCGATGCCCTCGAGCGGACAGGCTGCCCGGATGAGCACCGCCTCCGGCACCCCCGCTTCCCGGGTGGTGATGTTAAAGCAGCAGTACATCCCGTAGATCAGGTAGATGTAGGCCCTGCCGCCCGCCTCAAACATCACCTCGGTGCGCTCGGTCCTGCCCTTATAGGAGTGGCAGGCCTTGTCCGAAAAGCCGGTGTAGGCCTCGGTCTCGCAGATGATGGCCGACAGCTCCTGCCCGTTTACGCGGTGCACCAGCCTCTTGCCGATCAGCTGCCGGGCCACCTCGACGGTGTCCTGCAGGTAAAACGCTGCCGGCAGCTTTTCTGTGCCCATCGGCCTCCTATCCATCCTGCTCCTCCTCCCCCGGCATGAGGGGCGGCAGCGTGCAGAGCCTCCGCTCAATCTCCTCCCGCAGCTGCTTTGTCCTTGCGGCAAGCTGCTCGCGGCTTGGGCGGTAGGCGTCGTTCCACATCTCCTCCCGCGGCAGCCACCACACCGGGCCAGGCTGCGGGGTGTCCCCGCTGACCCGCGGGAACAGGTGCCAGTGCAGGTGGGTGTCCCCGTTGCCCAGCAGCTCGTAGTTCATCTTTTCCGGATGATAGACCGCCGCCACCGCCTCGGCCACCAGCGACATCTCCTGCAAAAAGCGGGTGCGAAAGCCCCACGGCAGCTGATACAGCTCGGTGACATGGCGCTTACACAAAAACAGGGTGTACCCCTGAAAGCGCTGGTGATCGCCCAGCACCACATACCCGGTCGAAAGCGCGCAGACAAAGTAGGGATTTTCTCCCCGCTCAATCTGCCCAATGCGCTCACAGATAAGACATCCCATCCTCTATTCCTCCTCCCGCGAAGCGACCAGCCGCAATTCCTCCGGTGTCAGCTCCCGGCACTCGCCCTCTTTGAGGGTTGGGTCGAGCGGGAGACGCCCCATCTTGACCCTTTTTAGCTCCAGCACCTTTAAGCCGTAGACGCCGAACATTCGCTTGATCTGGTGGTAGAGCCCTTCCCGCAGGATGACCTCCCCCCAGTCTCCCCGCTCGCAGGAGGAGAGCTTTTTGAGCGAAGCCGGCAGCGTCTGATCGGGGCCAATCCGGATACCCTGCGCAAAATCCCGCTCCATCTGTTCGGTGATGGGGCCATCCACCAGCGCGTGGTAGGTTTTGGGAATGTGCTTTTTGGGGGAGAGGATATCGTGGGCAAATGCCCCATCGTCGGTCAGCAGCACAAAGCCGGTGGTGTCCTTGTCGAGCCTTCCGGCCGGAAACAGCCCCTTGCGGAAAAGGCGCTCGGGCACCAGGTCCACCACCGTCCTTTCGTGCCTGTCCTCGCTGGCGCTGACCACTCCTTTGGGTTTGTGGAGCATCAGGTAGAGGTGTTGGCGCAGTGTCAGCTCCCTGCCCTGCACCGCTATCGTATCGCTGTCAAAATCGACGCCAAAGTCGGCGCTTTTGACCACCTGCCCGTTGACGGTGACCTCCCCTTTGCGGATAAGGGTCTTGACCTCGCTGCGGGAAAGCGCCCCCTGCATGGCGATGGCCTTGTCCAGCCGCTGTTTTTTTGCCATTTCTTTTTCTCCCCCTTGTGTTCGGTTAAGGCTATTGTACCACACGGGGCGCACAGGGAAAAGGGGGTAAAACAAAATCGCTTTTGGGGGCAACACAAAAGCGGGGGCGCTTCCCTGATCGGGAAGCGCCCCCGCCCTATAAAAACTCTCCTTGTCCGGACAGCCTCTGTTTATCTGACCACCAGCTCGCCGTTCTCGGCGTCGATGGTAACTAAGAACATCTCGGCGTTGTTGTCGTCCGAGCCGATCTCGCCGGCGATGATCTTCTTGGCCAGCAGCGTCTCGACATGGCTCTGCAAAAAACGTTTGAGCGGCCGCGCGCCGTAAATCGGGTCGTAGGCGTTATCGATGATATACTGTTTGGCCGCGTCGGTCATCTCGAGGGTGATCTGCTTTGCCTGCAGCCGCTCCTTGAGGTCCTTCATCTGCAGGTCGATGATGCTGCCGATGTTCTCCTTGCTCAGCGGTTTATAGAAGACAATCTCGTCCAGACGATTTAAAAATTCCGGACGGAAGCTCGATTTTAAGAGCGCGTTGACCTGGTCCTTTGCCTCCTGGCTGATCTCTCCCTCCGGGGTGATGCCCTCGAGGATGTAGGAGGAGCCGAGGTTGGAGGTCAGGATGATGATGGTGTTCTTAAAGTCGACGGTGCGGCCCTGCGAGTCGGTGATGCGGCCGTCGTCCAGCACCTGCAGCAGCACGTTAAAGACGTCCGGGTGGGCCTTTTCGACCTCATCGAACAGAACAACCGAGTACGGGTGGCGGCGGACCGCTTCGGTCAGCTGGCCGCCCTCCTCATAGCCGACATATCCCGGAGGCGCTCCGATCAGTCTGGACACCGAGTACTTCTCCATGTACTCGCTCATGTCGATGCGCACCATGTTGTTCTCGTCGTCGAACAGGGTCTTTGCCAGCGTCTTTGCCAGCTGGGTCTTGCCGACGCCGGTCGGGCCAAGGAACAAAAAGGAGCCGATCGGCCTGTTCGGGTCGGAGATGCCGGCGCGCGAGCGCAGGATGGCCTCGCTAACCAGGCGCACCGCCTCGTCCTGTCCGACTACGTTCTCGTGCAGGATGTCCTCCATATGCAGCAGCTTCTCCCGCTCGCCCTCCATGATTCTGGCAACCGGGATGCCGGTCCACTTGCCGACCACCTTGGCGATCTCCTCCTCGGTGACCTTGTCGCGCAGCAGGTTGGACTGCTGTGCCTCCTCGGCCAGCTTCTCCTCCTTTTCCAGCTCGGCTTTGAGCTGCGGCAGCTTGCCGTATTTGAGTTCCGCTGCCTTGTTCAGGTCATATTCGCGCTCGGCGCGCTCGATCTCGCCGCCGACCTGCTCGATCTCCTCGCGCAGCTTCTGCACCTTGGTGATGGCGGCCTTCTCGTTGTCCCACTGGGCCTTCATCGAGTTAAACTGCTCGCGCAGCTGGGCAAGCTCCTTGGTGACCGTCTCCAGCCGCTCCTTGGAGAGTTTGTCCTCCTCCTTTTTCAGCGCCGCCTGGGCAATCTCCTGCTGGATGATCTTGCGGTTTAATTCGTCCAGCTCGATCGGCATCGAGTCCATCTCGGTGCGGATCATCGCGCAGGCCTCGTCCACCAGGTCGATGGCCTTGTCCGGCAAAAACCGGTCGGAGATATAGCGGTTGGACAAAGTGGCTGCGGCAATCAGCGCGGCGTCCTGAATCTTGACGCCGTGGTAAACTTCATACCGCTCCTTTAAGCCGCGCAGGATCGAGATGGTGTCCTCCACGCTCGGCTCGTTGACCATCACCGGCTGGAAGCGGCGCTCCAGCGCGGCGTCCTTCTCGATATACTGACGGTACTCGTCCAGGGTGGTGGCGCCGATGCAGTGCAGCTCGCCGCGGGCCAGCATCGGCTTTAACAGGTTGCCCGCATCCATCGAGCCCTCGGTTTTGCCCGCGCCGACGATGGTGTGCAGCTCATCGATAAAGAGGATAATCTTGCCCTCGCTCTTTTTGATTTCACCCAGCACCGCCTTGAGCCTTTCCTCAAACTCGCCGCGGAACTTTGCGCCCGCAATCAGCGAGCCCATGTCCAGCGAGAAGATGGTTTTCTCCTTCAGGCTAGCGGGCACGTCGCCGCGCACAATGCGCTGGGCCAGCCCCTCGGCGATGGCGGTCTTGCCGACGCCCGGCTCGCCGATCAGCACCGGGTTGTTCTTGGTCTTTCTGGACAGGATCATCATGACGTCGCGGATCTCGGAGTCCCTGCCGATGACCGGGTCCAGCTTTTTCTCCCGCGCGTCCTCCACCAGGTCGTGGCCGTACTTTTTGAGCACGTCGTAGGTGCCCTCCGGCGAGTCGCTGGTGACGCGGGTGTTGCCGCGCACCTCCTGCAGCGCCTTCAGGAAGTCGTTTTTCCTGATGTCGAACAGCTTGAAAATCTCTTTGAGGTTGCGGTTCGGGTTTTCCATCAGCGAGAGCATCAGGTGCTCGACCGAGACGTACTCGTCCTTCATCGAGTCGGCGATGTTCTCGGCCTTGGCCAGCACCGTGTCCACGTCCTGCGCCACATAGATTTTGCCCGCCTCCCGTCCGGAGCCGGTGACGCCGGGCATCTTGTCGATCTCCTGCTTGACCGCCTGGGTCAGCGCCTGCGGGTCCTTGCCCATCTTTTTGATGAGCTGGGCGATCAGGCTCTGGTCGATGGTCAGCAGGGCATAGAGCAGGTGCTCCTGCTCGATCTGCATGTTGTTGTTGGAGAGCGCCAGGTTGTTTGCCTCCTGGATTGCCTCCAGCGATTTCTGGGTAAACTTTTGTGCGTTCATACGATCAATTTCTCTCCTTTCGTGGAGTGTATCCTCTATTTTTGTTCGATTGGTTTAACAGATAATCGGTGTTTCCTTTAAATAGCTCAGATAAATTTTTTCGATGATGCTGTCCCACTCCCCGCTGTCGGCGCCAAGGCAGCCTTTGAGCGCCCGGTCGATCATCTGGATGTAGGCGGCGATAGCGGTGCCGATCTCGCTGTTTTTGCTGCCCTCCTTGAGCAGCGAAAAGTTGCGGATAAAGCGCCCCTGCCCGACCTGATAGTGCGGCGTCACCTCGGGGAACAGCCCGCGGATATACCGCTGCTCGATCTGCGAGAAGCGGTAGAAAAAGGCGTCCAGCAGCTCGATGAGCGTCTGGGACTGGGTGCGGGTCATGATTTTCAGCTGCCCCAGCTCGCTTTTGCTGTGCAGCGAGAGCTCCACCGTGTACTTGATGGTGGGGTTATACTTGATGCGCAGCGGACTGCGGATGCTGAGCATGCTGTCCGACCCCTGCGCCTGCACCTGAAACGGCTCGAAGCCGCCCAGCACCGAGACCAGAGAATCAAAGATATCCTTGCGGCGCTTTTCCGGGGTAATCAGCGAGACATATTCCGCCAACACCTGGTTGATCAGGTTGGACCGGCTGGTCCCAAGCGCGTAGGCTGCGCGGTCGATCTGCGCCACCACATCGTCGCTGAGCACCAGGCTGTATACGCTTTTGCTCATCTTTTTTCTGCACCTTCCTTCCCATGGTTTCTGAAACTATTGTAAATCAGATTATGAAATTTGTCAATCGCATTATATAATTAAATTTACGAATTTACAATTTGTATACAAACTTCCCCCCTCCATTTTCTACATGCCGAGGATAGAAAAACCGCTTTCCCTTGCAGTAAAATGAAAGCAGAAGGACACGAAATAGATAAAGAAATCTGTACAAATAAAGGAGGCATCTCTGATGAAGAAAAAATGGTTTGCACTGCTCTGTTCCCTGCTGATGCTGCTGCCCCTGGCCAGCCCCGTCCGCGCCACCTCCTACCCGGCCAGCGACATTCCCGACCAGGTCACCGAGGCGGGCCAGCAGGCCATCATCGACTACTTTACTAAAGATGGGGTGACCGCTGTCCCGGACATCGCCGCGCTGTACGACCTCAACGTCCCCGCCGCGGAGCAGGTCGACTACATCCTGCTCTACGCCTACCCGCACGGCACCAGCTACGACGGCGCCTATACCGGACGGGTCTACCTCATCGAGAATACCGAAACGATCCGCCAGCTCTGCACGGCGCTCTCCAACTGCGGCGCGCAGGCCGCCACCATCAATCCCACCATCACCGGCTACGACATCGGCGACTACATCACTGAATTCTCGCTGGAAATCCACAGCGGCAAACGGGTCAGCACCTACAACACCCTCTACGGGGTGGACAACTACCTGATGATGCTCGACGGCAAGGAGCTTGGCGACTACACCGACGTCCCCTTCCGCTGCGGCAATCGGCAGCAGCTGCTGCCGCTGCTGGAGCTGCTGCAAACCCTTTCCAGCCAGAACAAGGGCGAGCTGACCTCGGTGCTGAAGGATTCCCCTTCCATCCGGCTTGTCGACAGACTTGCCCACACCTACACCACCACCGACGACCTGACAAAAGAGGCCCGCGCGCCCATCGACCAGGCGCTGCAGACTCTCTCCTGCACCGCCCTCTCGCTGGATGAGCTGGAGCAGGCAACCAGCACCGCGCCCTACCTCACCCTCTCCAGCGGCTATGGGCGGCTGCGGCTGGAGCAGAAGGGCGACGCCGCGCTGCTCACATTGGAAAGCGACTCGGTCAACGCCCCGCAGGTGGCCGTGCAGCTGGCAGACGACCAGCTCTGGCAGGCGGTGGAGCAATCTCTGGACGGCGCTGCCCAGCACCCCAGCTGGCTGTACAAGCTCATCGACGCGCCCTCTGTCCGGGTTTCCTTCCAGCGGCAGACCGGCGTGGAGGACTTCCCCGCCGTCACCGACAGCTCCCGCTCCCCTTATGTGCAGAAGATGCTCGGCGACATCACCGTCCAGCCCGACAGCTTTGAGCGGGTGAACAAGGACAAAACCCTGAAGGGCGCGGTCAGCTTTGAGGCAGACAACGTCTCCCACTACCAGATCAGTATGACCGAAAGTCAGCTCCTCATCCAAAACGACTCGGTCAGCTACGGCGCGCTGTTTGCGCTGGAGGATGGGGAAAAGACCTTGCAGGCGCTCAAGGAGGCGCTGGGGATTTTTTAACAGCGGGTCTGGACGAAGCGGCTTCCGGCGTGCTATAATCAAAAAAAAGGCCATGGCCTTTTGCCGCCTTTAAAGGCGCTGGCCGGGCCGTTTGAATAGGAAAGGAAGTTGGGAAACATGAATTGGAAAACCTGTTTTTTACCCCTCCTGCTGGCGGTGGCGGTGCTGGGCAGCGTGACCGCCTTTGCGGACGGCGAGCCGGCCGCACCGGAGACAACCGAACCGACAGAGATGGAAACAAGGGAAACAAAAGGAAGTTGGAACAACAATATCTACACCGACAATCAGGGAATCGTCTATGAGTGGAACGAGAATTCTATCACCGTCACCGGTACAATTTTAGGCTTTCAAGGCGGCGAGATCACCATTCCGGCAACGATTAAAAAGGGCTGGATAAGCTACCCTGTCACCGGCGTCGGGGGCAATGCTTTTGCGACCTGCCGGCAGCTCGTAAGTGTCACCTTCTCCGGCGATGTCGGCAGCATCGGGGGCTTTGCTTTTTATGGCTGCGGCGCGCTCGAAACCGTCACCTTCCCCGGCAATGTCGGCAGCATCGGGAGAGGTGCTTTTCAGTACTGTGATAAGCTCGAAAATGTCACCTTCCCCGGCAATGTCGGCAGCATCGGGGGCAGTGCTTTTTTTGGCTGCGATGCGCTCGAAACCGTCACCTTCTCCGGCGACGTCCGCAGCATCGAGTATGGTGCTTTTTCGAGATGCAGCGCGCTCGACACCGTCACCTTCTCCGGTGATGTCGGCAGCATCGGGTATGATGCTTTTGGGAACTGCGATTCACTCGAAAGCGTCATCTTCTCCGGCGATGTCGGCAGCATCGGGGACGATGCTTTTCAGTACTGCGATGCGCTCAAAACCCTCACCTTCTCCGGCGATGTCGGCAGCATCGGGGACCATGCTTTTAGGGACTGCACTGCGCTCGAAACCGTCACCTTCTCCGGCGACGTCCGCAGCATCGAGTATGGTGCTTTTTCGAGATGCAGCGCGCTCGACACCGTCACCTTCTCCGACGATGTCGGCAGCATTGGGACCGATGCTTTTGAGAGCTGTGATGCGCTCGAAAGCGTCACCTTCTCCGGCAATGTCGACAACATCGGGGGCTATGCTTTTTGGGACTGCACTGCGCTCAACACCGTCACCTTCTCCGGCGACGTCGGCAGCATTGATGGCAGTGCTTTTGAGAACTGCACTACGCTGACCACGATCTACGTCCCCGCCAGCATGTCGAATGAAAAAATCCAGATGATTGAAACTGCCCTCAATAGCAGCCGGCTGTCCGATGTGCAGATTGAAAAGTTTGAGCCTGAGCAGCCGTCCGACCCCGCCACCGACCCCAGTACGCCGTCCGCCCCCAGCACCGGCACACCTTCCACCCCCTCTACCGGTACCACCAGCACCGGCAGCACTGTCCAGCAGCTGGAAGCCGCCGAGCGCCCCGACCCGATGGATGTGGAGGCCAACGAGCGGTACAACTTCTGGATGGATGTAAAATCCGACCTGCGCGCCGCCGGTGACGGCAGGACGGTGCGGGTTTATGTCCCCGCGGACTACACCAACATGCCCGCCAGCGTGATGGAGACCATCCGCACCCTTGGGAAGGAAATCACCATCGACCTGCGCTGGAACGGCCAGCGGCTCATCATCACCCCGCAGACCGCCCTCCAGCGCCCGGCGCGCAAGGCGTTCTGGACCTTCGACGCGCTGTGCGAAGTGTACGCGCGCTGAAATTTTCGGCAAAAAAGGAGCTCTCATCGCGGGAGCTCCTTTTTTTCATCGACAAGCCCCGGCAAAATATGATACAATGGAGAAAATACAATCGAGGGAGTTTTTTTCCATGAACACACTCATCCATTCGGACAACACCTGGGCGCTGTGGGCCATTCTGGTCGGCGTGGCGGCCCTCTCCATCTGGCTGGAGCAGCGTTTCCGCTGGGCCGCCAAGGTCACCGGCTGCGTCATCGCCCTGATCGCCATGATGCTCCTCTCCAACTTCGGCGTCATTCCCACCGAATCGGCGGTGTACGACACCGTTTGGGACTACGTCGTGCCGCTGGCCATCCCGCTGCTGCTGTTCCAGTGCAACATCAAGCGGATTGGCCGGGAAAGCGGACGGCTGCTGCTGATCTTTCTCATCGGCTCGGTGGGCACCACCGTCGGCGCGCTGGGCGGATTCTTTCTGCTGCACAACCTGTTCCCGGAGCTGTACAAGGTGGCCGCCATGTTCACCGGCACCTACATCGGCGGCTCGGTCAACTTTGTCGCGATGGCCGACACCTTCGGCGCTTCCGGGCAGATGAGCTCCCAGGCGGTGGTGGCGGACAACCTGCTGATGGCGCTCTACTTCTTTGTGCTGATCGCCATGCCGTCCATCGCCTTTTTCCGCAAGCACTACGCCCACCCGCTGGTCGACCAGGTGGAGGCCGGACAGGGCGGCAGCACCGGGGAATTCTGGAAGGCGCGGCCCATCTCGCTGCAGAACATCTCCTTTGATATCGCCGCCACCTTCATCATCGTGGCAGTCTCGACCGCGATCGCAAACTTTTTCGCCCAGCTTTTCCCCGCCGAGGGCGCGGGCTTTATCCTCAACCAGCTGCTGGGCAACAAGTACCTGATTATGACCACCCTGACCATGATCTGCGCCACCGCCTTCCCCAAGGCGTTCAACGACGCGCCGGGCGCCAACGAGATCGGCACCTTTTTGATCTACATCTTTTTTGCGGTCATCGGCGCGCCGGCCTCGATTGTCAGCATCCTCACCCAGGCTCCGGTGCTGCTCATTTACGCGCTGATCATCGTGGCGGTGAACATGCTGTTCTCGCTTGTCTTCGGCAAGCTGTTCCACTTCAATCTGGAGGAGATTATTTTAGCCTCCAATGCCAACATCGGCGGCCCGACCACCGCCGCGGCGATGGCCATCTCCAAGGGCTGGAACCAGCTGATCGGCCCGGTGATGCTGGTCGGCGTGCTGGGCTATGTGCTGGGAAATTATTTCGGCATCCTGGTCGGCACCCTGCTTGCGGGATTCTAGCTTCTTTTGCATAAACAAGGCAGGCAGGCGGCTTTTGCAAAGCCGCCTGCCTGTCCTTTTTTTACCGCAGACTTTTTTCCATCTTGAAATTGACAAGGATCACTCCCTGCCGCTCCACCTCCTGGCGCTGCAGCACCCGGTAGCCGCGGCTTTCAAAGAAGGGCCGCGCCGTGATCGAAACGTCCGAGCACACCCTCTCACATCCGGCCTCCCGCGCCGCCTGCTCCAGACGGTCGCACAGGGCGGTGGCGACCCCGCGCCCCTGAAAGTCCTCGCCGACATACAGCCGGTCCAGATACCCCGCCGCAAGGTCGATGTCCCCAAAGCCCATCAGCTCCTCCCCCTCCCAGGCAAGCAGGCTCAGGTGCTCCCGCAAAGTCTGGTCCCAGCGCGCCCGCCGCTGCGGGTCCTGGGTCACATCGCCCGGCGCCCAGGCGTCCTGCTGCTGCGGGGTGTAGTCTTTGGCGTTCACCGTGTGCACCGTCCGGTGAAAAAGCGCCAGCATCGCGGTCAGATTGTCCGGCTGATAAGGTTTCAGCTGCATGTTTCTTCCTCCCTCTCCGCCCGGTTTCGCGCTCTTTTGGCAGCGTTTTTGCGGGCGGCTCTCATTTTAACATTTTAAGCAATGTTTTTTTAAAGGCCATTTACAGGGCCTTAACAAATAATTTCGCGGGCGCGTTATAATAAAGATGTACTCAACAAGAGGAACGAAGCCGCATCGTTCGTTGAGTATTTGCTCTACCCTCCTCAAAAAACACACCTCAGAAGAAAAAGGCCTGTCAAACCGCTTGACAGGCCTTTTCGCTGTCCTTTTTTACGGGGCAGTGCACTGCTTTCAGCGCCGCTGCTTCATCGCTGAAGCACCCACTCGCGGCGGATGCACCACAGCGCCGCCTGCACCGCCCCAACGCCGCTGCAATCCCCCTGCAGCAGGGCCTGATGGTGGCGGAAAAGCCGCTGCCAGCTCGCTAAAATCTGCTCCCGAAAATCCGGGTAAAAGCCGGAGAGCATCACCTTGTTGAGGTCCAGCCCCCGCAGCGAAAGCTCCCGCAGCAGCTCCTTTTCCTCCCGCGGGTCGTCGGTCAGCGGGCGCAGCTGCAAAATTTTGTTCCAGTCGTACAGGTCGAACAGAATCACCTGATCGGCCGGCACCGACAGCACCAGCAGCTCCCCGCCGGCCGAGCGGTCGACGCTCTTGGGGTCGGCCACCGCCCAATAGGGGAAGAAAGCGCCGGGCGGCGGGGGAACGATCTTGGCCGCCTCCCGGACAAACCAGTTGTAAGCCGTCAAAAACAGCGGGGCGCTCTCCCCGTACTTTTTGGAGATAAATTCCGGTCTGGAAAAGCAGACGCCCTCGCGGCGGATAATCTCGGCCACCTGGCTGCTCTGCGGGGAATAGAGGGTTATTTTGTCACGCTTACAATCCATTCTTTTTTGATCTCCCATATCAGTCCATATCGTTGGTCGCTGTTTACCTTGATCGCGTCGTCGAACAGCCGGTCCCAGCTGTCGACGATCTCCCGCTTGATCTGCGGGTAAAACTGGGACATATACGCCTGGGTGTCGCTGGTGTGATAGTCCTCCAGCAGCCTGCGGTGGCGTTTGGCGTCGGCCTCATCCTTCGGGATGTAGGAGTAGTTGAGAATCATCCCCCACTTTGCCACCGGCACCTGCACCACCTGCTTGGGGTCCACCTGCAGCTCCAGCATGACGGTGTTGGGCTGCGGCAGGTAGGTGCCCTCGCGGCTGAAGGAGAGCCAGACCGGATAGTCGGCATCGGCAGGTTTCTGCGCCGCCAGCGGGCTATGCTTGACCAGCCAGTTATAGGCCTCCAGCACAAAGCGGGAGCAGTCCTCGTTTTCCTTCAGGACATATTCCCTTTTGGCGGTATAGCGCCCCACCTGTTCGAGCTGCTCGAGGACAGCCCGGTGCTGTTTTGTCCAAACGGTGATTCTTTCCATCGGCAAGGCTCCTTTCTTTTTTCTTTGCTTTTATCATAAAGCAGAACGGCGGGTTTTGCAAGAGGGGGGCGCCAGCCCCCCTCTTGCCCCCCCCTCCCCGGAGTTTATGCAGGGCTGGTAGCCCCT
>OGGQ01002539.1_pt1 | contig 19455 bp, 11 predicted proteins | sample 1571191 | NCBI WGS metagenome assembly OGGQ01 (sample SAMEA2582061, study PRJEB24529) | metagenome | biome: Human gut stool | place: China | collected 2011
GGGATCCCAATGAGGACCATACTCTGCCCCGCCATGCGCTGCTTTACCGCCAACCGTGAATAGTAACCACATTGGGGCATAAAAAATACCTTTTATCTGCATTCTGTTAATATACCTGCTGACATGGTATAATGTCGACAGATATTATACCGCGCTGATTTTCGTACGCGCAGCGGACAATTTCCTCATTAGAAAGGAGCCACATCATGGAAATCGAAAGAAAATTTTTAGTTACCCGCCTGCCGGAAAATCTCTCCGATTATGCGTACCACAACATTGAGCAGGCCTACCTGTGCACGGATCCCGTGGTCCGCATACGCAGACAGGACGAAGAATACTATCTGACCTACAAAGGGAGGGGCATGATGGTCCGCGAGGAATATAATCTGCCTCTGACAAAGGCGGCGTATCTTCATTTAAAAGAAAAAGCGGACGGTAACATCGTCTCCAAAAAGCGGGTGCTGATTCCGCTTGAGGGGAACCTGAAAGCGGAGCTGGATCTGTTTTATTCCCCGCTGCCGGATCTGGTCATCGCTGAGGTAGAATTTCCCGATGAAGAATCGGCAAACAGTTTTCAGCCTCCCAGCTGGTTTGGCCAGGACGTGACCTTCGACTCCCACTACCACAACAGCTACTTATCCACCGTCACTGTGAAAGAGCCATAAGCCCATCCACATTCAGCAGCCGTATTTTCCCTCGTGAGACCGCCACCAGGCCTTCTCCGGAAAAATATTTCAGCATCCGTGAAACAACTTCCCGAGCGCTGCCCAGATGGTTGGCAATCTGCTCATGGGTGAGCGTCAGGGTATCGCTTTGCTCCAATGCGCTCTCATCCAGCAGAAATCTGGCCAGCCTCTTATCAAAGCTTAAGAACAGCACCTGCTCCATGATATCCATCACATCGGACATCCTGGAGCTTAGCAGTTCATTGGTAAAACCCGCGATGCTGACCTGTTCTTTAGAGAGCCGGTCATAGATGCCGGCAGGGATCCTCACCGCTTCCGTATCCATTTCTGCGGAAATATAGACATCAAAATTTATATTTCTCATAATGCAGGATGCCGAAAACAGACAGACGTCCCGATCCAGCAGCCGGAACAGAGTGACCTCTTTTCCTTCTGCAGTTATGCTGTACACACGCACCCTGCCGCTCACCAGCAGAAACAGCCCGTTGCAGTCCTCTCTGCCCGCATGCAGCAGCGTCCCCGCCTTATAATAAACAGGCATGGAGGCCGCTGTCAGCGCATTGCGGGCACTCTGATTGATCTCTTTCCAAAATGGCAGCAATTCCGCCAGGTAATATTCCTTATCCACGCAGCCGCACTCTTTCCTTTTTCTTTAAATAGTTCACACCGTTACATATCTATGTAGATATTGTACCTGCTGTAAAGCCGCAAATCAATATAAATCCTTCCGGGTTCTTTCATCTTCACCTTCTCCAAACACTTCTTCTGCCGCCTTTAAATAACCGTAGCCGTATAGATCGTCCGGCTGCAGATAGCTGGTTTCCGTCCACTCGTTCCAGCTGTTAACCGTAATTAAAGGCGCCTGTTTGGGATGGCTGTCCGCATATTCCTTTGCCATCCTGAAACCCGCGCGCACCGCTTCGGGCGTATTGTTTTTGACAACGCCTGCCCTCATTCCGATAAATCTGGGATTATTGTCCCACCCTATGGATATATGCGGAAAATAGGGGATATCAAACTCCCGGTCCAGCCGTTTCCATTCTTTTTTTACATCCTTCAGGATCTCTGTGTAATCCCGGTCAATATCTGCAAAATGAACAAACTGATAGTGGGTGATGCTGGAAAATCCCAGTTTTTGTACCGCTTCGCCCTCTGTCCTGCATCCGGATCCGTCCAGTCCGGAGAGGTTCAGCACATCACCGTAAACTGTCAGCTGCAAATGCAGCCCGGGAAAACCCGCTTTTACTGTTTCCTCTCTAAACCACTCCAACGCTTCTCTGGTCTTTGATGCACCTCCCAGTCCATTTACGAGATTTCCCAGATCATAAATCTGAAATACAGGTTCCCCGTCAATCCGATAATAGTTGGGCTGCTTGAAATATTTCTCGATCACCCGATGGCAGACTGTTTCAAATTCATCTCTGTCGGCCGCTCCCTTCCAGATCACATCCTCCTGATCCCAGGAAAGCCTGATATCCCAGGTGTGATTCACATCGTGATTTGCCCACATGAGATAAAATTTCATTTTATCTCTGTTTTTAGCCTTTAAAAAACCGTCATTGAGACAATTTTCCAAAAAAGGCCTCCCATCATACCAATACCAGTCATAAATAAAAACATTGATGCCGTGGCTGGCCGCCGCATCAATTTCCATTTCCATCACATGCGGATCCGCTTCATCCACATACCCCCAAAGAGGCCTCCTGGGCCAGGTATGGCCCTGATATTTCGGCGCGGCGTTCTTTACTGTCTGCCATTCTCCCATGCCTTCCGGCCAAAACATACGCGTTCTCGTTTCTCTTCCGGTATAAGCAGGCCATACATAGGCCGCCACATCATAGTTTCCCATTTTTCCTTTCCTCTCCCCTTCTTTTTGAATTCTAACCGTTCATCTGACATATTACTATGGATTCCTGTTTTCTTCATTGTAACCAGTGCAGGGTTTAAAATCAACAGCAAAAAAGCCAATGCATTGACTGCACTGGCTTTCACTTATTACTGTATATAATCCAACGGATCAATCGGAGCCCCGTCCTTTGTCATGCTGAAATACACGTTGCTGCCTTCCACAACATAATACTTAGTGGGATCTGCCACGCAGCCCAGGACATCCCCAGCCTTTACCTCGTCGCCGATCGACACCGGAATATCCTTCAGCTGTCCGATTTTGGCCTGGTAATTATCCCCCAGGTCCAGAACCATAAAGTCGCCGATTTCCTCATTATGATCGATCGTTATTACCTTGGCGTCCACGGGGCAGAGCACTTCTGTACCTACTTCTCCCTGGATCACAATGGCGGGATTGCATTTATACTGATCCAGCGTGGGGAAATAGATGGTAGAATCCATGCTGTAGTCCAGCACTACATTACCCTGTACCGGCCAGCTTATCTTGTCGTCGGATGAAAAATGCAGTTTGGGAACTGCGGGTTTTTCGATTTCAGGTTCCACGGTCGCAGCCACATCGGTCTGCGGTTCCTCGGTTACTGCTTCGGTTGTGGTTTCCTCCACGGTGGGCTGTACATTGACCACTACATTCTCAGTGGTTTCTTCCTCTGTAGGAGGTTCCGCGGTCTGTGTCGCTTTCACATAGTCGTCCTTTGGTGTGTCCAAATCAATGTACTGGCTCTGCTCCGGCTCTTCTTTTGTTCCATTGCGAAGAGAGAGGGTTCCCGCCACAGCGGCTGCGATTACCAGGCAGCCCAGAAGAAGCATCAGAGGCGCCTTTCCCCGAAACATATTATTAAATTTTCTTTTCACAATATTCACCTCGATTCCAGTCAGCCTTTGGCTGTTCTATGGTATTAGTCTTGCCTGAAATCGTAGGCTTATTCTTTTTCAAAATTAAAAATCTGACATGTTTTGTTAATTAAACCGGCCTCTCTTTTGTCCGGCAGCGCTGTTATTAAAACTCCGATGCGAGCTCTATGTTCTTATAATAATAGTTCAGGATCTCTTCAAAGGTGCTGCCGTTTTCAGCCATCTGCACCGCGCCCCACTGGCTTAAACCGAATCCGTGCCCGTCTCCCTGGCATACGATGCGTATTTTATCCTCAAAGGATTCGATGGTAAAGCTCGGGGAACTTAAACCCAGCGCTTCCTGAATTTCTTCTCCTTTATATAATGCGGTGCCGATCTGGATCGCGGTGATATATCCGCCTTCATCCCGTTCCACAATCTGTACCGTATCCATGATCCCGGAAGCGGACAGGCCGGTATCGCCGTGCAGCTCCTGAATTCTTTTTACAAATTCATCGGGAGTCCATGTGCTGATGGACAGAAAGCCTTCATAAGAAACATCGTCGCTGGCCACAGGCATGAGGTAGGGGCGCTGCTCCCCGCCGGATCTGGTATATCCCGCACAGGCATGATGAAACATGGCGTCGATATATCCGCCTTCATATTTCAGCGTCCGCCCCGCAGTGGCGGCCACAGCATTTTCAAGATTTTTGTAGTATTCTGTATATCTGTCTCCCCACTCTTTTTTCATCTGTGACAGTGTTTTATAAGCGATGCTTAAGGTGTCAGCCGATACTTCTCCCTGTCCCTGCAGCATCTGGTACAGATAAGTTCTGGCAATCACAGCCTGGCTCTGGAGCGCTGCCGCCGGATATTCGGGCGGAATCTGTTCCGCCAGTATATAGATAACAAAATTCTCCAGGTCCATCTGTTCGCCTTCTACTATAATAGTCTTCCCGCTATAATCCAGTTCATTCTTCTGCCGCTCGATCTGACCGGTCCAAATCAGGGTGATGAGATAAGGGAGGCACATCGAGATGACGGCCCATCCAAGCATTTGCAGCATTTTTTGTTTCATGAACAATTTCTCCCCGCATACTTTGATATCTCTATCATTGTATGCGGGGAGAAATTAGTACATGCAATCCTTTTACTTTAATACCACGCGGAAAGAGCAGACCTCTCCCGGCTGCAGCTCATACAGCACGGTTTCTTCATCCGGTGTATCTATTTTTTCCTGATCCCGCTCCATAAAATCACAGCGATATGCTTCCAGCTTTCTGCCTGGCAGGTATATTCTGGCCTCTGACGGCACATCCTTTACATTGTATATACGCACAATCAGCCCGCGGTCATCCTCGGCCGCTTTAACCGCCGACAGCACGGCTCCTTCCACACGGCAGAAGCTCCGGCATCCGGCGCTTTTGCGGGGATAGCCTCCCATGGAACGGGATATAAGCGGGTGTAAAAACTTCTCCGACAGCTCCGCCAGTTCACTGGCACCGCTCTCACAAACAGCTACGGCAAAGCGCATCTCATGTTCTCCGATCTCCGGGCAGGGATCCGGATTATAAGAGCCGCGTATGAGGTTCAGAGATAGTGTTTCCCCAAATCCGCGGAAACCATACTTGCTGTCACTAATCAGCGCCAGCGCTCCGGCACCGGACTCTGGCAGCGCACAGGCCAGACTGACAGAAGGCACATCCCATCCCTGGGACGGACGGTCGGTCACTCCAAACGGTATTGTATACCGATATTCCTTCGGTGCATAGCCGCACGGCACACAGAATCTAAGCTGGGGCACGCCGGTCAGTTTACTTCCTCTCTCCATCCAGTCAGCCCGCACCTGAAACTGCAGCAGATCGCTTCCCTCATCCAGGGATATCTTCACATGCAGGCTGCTGCTGCCAAAAGAAAGGCGGTAAGCCGCATATTTATGTATTCCGGTCAGATTCTCCCCTTCCTCATATATCTCACACTCCCCGTTCAGATCTTTCACCGCAGCTATTTTTCCAACCCTCCATGCGGTCATGCCCTGGCTGGTGTCCTCTGTAATCAGCTGAAAACCGCAGGCAGGCTTGCTGCGCACGATCAAATCTGCGCCGTCGCATTTTCTGATCAAAGACACACATTTCATTGAGGAACGCTCAAACACCGCACGTATTCTGTCATTTTCCATACAGAGGTCTTCGTCGGTAATATGATCTGTTCTGGAATCCGCCGGGAACTGTAAGCCGATCCTGTCTGCCGGCAGCGGCATAATCCGGCAGATATTGTATCCGAACGGCGGTATGTTAATCCAAACCAGCATCTTGCAGAACGTATGTCCCCAATAACCGCTGCCTCTCTCCAGAACCTGGAAAGGCAGCTCGCGCTCCTCCATATCGCAGACCCGCGTCTGATCCGGCTCACGGTCCCAGTCCCAGAGCATGATCTCCGCCATTTCCTCACGGTCATACTGCGTTGTATTGAACACTGCAACATGGCGTACAGATCCGCTGCCCATCTCGCTTTTGGAAAAACCGTATCCATGCCCGGCATCTGCTCCGCTGCCCGCTCCGGCTCCCAGAGCGGTATCCTCAAACACGAGGCCATCGGTTTCCGATGCGCTGCGGCATATGAAATCCATAGCCCGGACTGCATTTGCGCCTGCCGCAGCCATGGCCTTCTGAAATTCACCCAGTGCATACTCACGCGTTTCAACGGTTCCTGAACCGGGCAGGATATCGTGGAACTGATTGAACAGCACTTTTCTCCAGGCCTTCTCAAATCCTGGAGCGCGCGTGTAATCTCCATTTTCCAGAAGGGCCATGCAGTCCAGCGCCTCCGCCTCCGTAAGTCTCGCCTCACCCATGTGATTGGCCGCCTTGATTCTGGACTGCGAAGTATAGCATCCCGTAAAGACATAGTTTAATTCCTGATCCACCAGAGGAAGACTGTCTCTTCTCGCTTCCGCCAGGTCGAAAAATTCCCGGAATGTCCCGAATCTTATATTCGGCAAAAGCGGCCATCCGGCCATATCCTGAAGCAGGTTCAGATCGCGTCTCGTGGGCCCGCCGCCATGATCGCCGACCCCGTATACCTTGAGCATGGCCTTCATGCCGTAGCGCCGGCAGAATTCCGGCAGAATGCAGCACATATCATAGCAGATCGCAGCGTTATACCAGTACGGTTCTCTGTAAGCGAGAACCTCCGCGTCGGATATACCTTTAAACCGGTATAAAAACTCCCCGTCATATCCTCTGCAGTGATAGTAGCGGCTGACTCCGCCTTTTTGCAGTATCTCCGGCATATTTCGGCTGTGTCCGAAGGTATCCGGCTCAAAGTCCAGATTCAGAGAATCCATGGAAATATCAAGCAGTTCGGACAGATAGCGTTTTGTATAGAGCAGGTGCCTGGCCATGGCTTCCCCTGCCGGCATGTTTTTATCGTTTTCCACCCAGGTGGAAGCCGTCACCTCCCAGCGTCCTTCCTTCACTCTGGCCCGTATCTCTTTAAGAAGCTCCGGCGCGTATTCCTCAACGATACGGTATACGGATGCCTGAGACTGTGAAAAGGTAAAGCCCGGGTATTCCTCCATAAGCCTTAGCATTGTCCTGACCGTATCCAGGGTAACCGTTACCGTCTCCTGATATCCCCACATCCAGTTCATATCAATATGGGCATGGGCCGCACAGATCAGTGTGTACTCCTTAGCTCTTTCAGACAGCGGGAGCAGGAGCTGTTCCGCCCGTTCTGCCGCCTCCGGGGTGATCAGACCGTTTTTCTCATATTCCTGCTCAAGCAGCCCAACCGCCTCTTCTATGAGCAGGCCGGTATCGTCTTCCTTCCCATAGAGCAATTCCATCAAATAGCCGGTCTCTGCCAGTATCCGCTGGGCCCAATAGCCCTGCGCCGCTTTTTCTTTCAGCTGCCGATAGCTTTCTGCAACACTATTGCTGTTCATACATCCTCCTTTTCCTGTCACCAACCGAAGGTTGATGACCTGCGCACGCTTCAGCGTGCTTCCGCTTTTGATAACTTTCTGCTGCATAGACACAACTAAGCGCGTACTAATAGTTATCGCTATTATAACATAGCGATTGTTGATTGTAAATTTATTTTACTATTATTTTAATGATGCTGTCTGTTAGCCAAAAGAGCCGGGCACTGATTTGATCAGCACATCGGCTCCATATAATCCAAATGCTTTATGATGTTTTAGGACCGTCAAATAATATCCGCCCTCCAAAAACCTGATCCAGCACATTGCAGGCCGCGCCGGCCAGCTGAGTCTCTTCACCGAACGACGCCTTGAGTATCCGTATATGGTTATAGCCGCTGGACAGCTTATGTTGATTGATATAATCTTCCATCCGCTCCAGATAGCGCTGCGGAAGCTTAACGCCCTCATGTCCCAGAATAACGGCCTCGGGATTCAGCAGATTGCATACGCTCACCAGGCAGTACCCGAGCTTGTCCACCGCATCGGTAATAATCCGGTCGATGATGGTCTCATCACAGAGCTCGCAGCATTCATCAAAGGTCAGCCTCCGGCCCACCGCGGCTTCCGCTTTCCGGCAGATGACGGTGGCGCTGGCATAGTTTTCAACGCATCCGTAATTGCCGCATTCACAGCGGACCCCTCTGTAGTCTACGCTCATATGACCAAGTTCACTGCCCAGCCCGGCCTGGCTCTGCAGTATCCTGCCGTCCAGATAGATCCCCGCGCCGATGCCGTTGGTGATGCCCACAAATATAAAGGAAGAAAAATTTTTGCCGCATCCGAACAGTTTTTCCGCCCGGGCCGCCGAATTATACTGATGATCCATAAATACGGGAATCCCATATCTTTCTTTCAGCTCCGCGACCAGCGGCACATTTTTGATGCCGTAGAAGCGGGGAGGATTAAGCAGCACACCCATTGCCACATCCAGAGGGCCGATGGATGCCACGCCGATCCCCAGAACATTGGGCTCCCAGGCCAGCATGCTGTCAATCAGGCCGCACAGGTTATCCAAAAACCATTCCCTGTCGCCGCTGTCCATCTCTATGCGCTTGGTGCAGAGCACGTTCAGCCGCAAATCGCACAGCACCGCCGCGCAGTACTCACGGTTGATCAGAATCCCGATCACCTTCGGCGCGCTGGGCGATATATCCAGCAGGACAGGATTCCTGCCCTGAATTTCCTGCTTTTCGCGTTCGCCCTCCACCACCAGCTTCATCTGTATAAACTCATCGATGATGTTGGTAACGGACATCTTGGTCAGTCTGCTGGACCTGGCCAGGCTGATCCTGGTACTGCACTCCCCTGTTGTGATCAGCTGCAGCAGCAGGCCGCGGTTTCGCTGTTTTAAATCACTGTTATTAATCCCTTTACCCTTATCCATTCATTCCCCATCCGTCTCTGTACTTGCCAGCGGTTTATCCGCCGTCCGCACGGCAGGGAAAACCTGCCTTACGCCTGCCGTGCGTTTGAACATCAGATATCTACCGTGACCTTCTCCAGATGCCAGATATCGTCCACATATTCCTGAATTGTTCTATCCGAAGAGAATTTACCCACATTGCTGACATTTAATATGGCGGCTTTCGCCCACCATGCCTCATCGCGGTACGCAGCCTCCACCCTCTTCTGTGCCTGCGCGTAGGAACGGAAATCCTTTAATATAAAATAGGTATCTGCGCGGTCACTGCTCTTGGTATTGAGCAGAGAATTGTACAGGTCGCGGAACAGCTCCGGATCCTGGGGCGAGAAATACCCGTTGATCAGCTGCATCAGGATCCTGCGTATATCCTGGTCATTATTGAAGATCTGCATGGGATCATAGCCGCCCTCGTTCTCATAGCGGATGACCTCATCGCTGGAAAGACCGAAGATAAAGGCGTTCTCCTCGCCCACTTCCTCCACAATCTCCACATTGGCCCCATCCATGGTGCCCAGGGTCAGCGCGCCGTTTAACATGAATTTCATGTTGCCGGTGCCGGAAGCTTCCTTGCTGGCCGTGGAGATCTGCTCGCTGACATCGCTGGCCGCGAAGATGATTTCTGCGTTGGACACGCGGTAATCTTCGATAAATACCACCTTGATCCTGCCTCCGATGGATTTGTCGTTGTTGATCACATCCGCCACGGAGTTGATCAGCTTGATGGTCAGTTTGGCGCGGCGGTAACCCGCAGCGGCCTTGGCGCCGAAGATAAAGGTTCTGGGATAGAACTCCATATCCGGGTGATCCCGCAGCTCATTGTACAGATACATCACATGAAGGATGTTCAGCAGCTGCCTCTTGTATTCGTGCAGACGCTTCACCTGCACATCAAAAATGGATCTGGGGTCCACATCGATGCCGTTGTGTTCTTTGATATATTTCGCCAGCCTAAGCTTATTCTGGTACTTGATATTCATGAACTCCTGCTGACATTTCTTGTCGTCCGCGTATACTTCCAGCTTCTTTATATGGGACAGGTTGGTGATCCATTCGTCACCGATCTTATCAGTCACCCACTGAGCCAGCAGGGGGTTGGCATGCAGCAGGAAGCGGCGCTGGGTGATACCGTTGGTTTTATTGTTGAACTTCTCCGGCATCATCTCGTAGAAGTCTTTTAACTCCTGCTTTTTAAGGATTTCCGTATGCAGGCGGGCAACACCGTTTACGGAGAAACCTGCCACAATGGCCATATGAGCCATCTTCACCTGGCCGTCGTAGATGATCGCCATCTTGGCCACCTTATCCTGATTGCCCGGATACGTCTCGCGGATCCGGTTCACGAACCGGCGGTTGATCTCTTCAACAATCTGATAGATTCTGGGCAGCAGCCTGGAAAACAGCTCGATGGGCCACTTTTCCAGAGCCTCCGCCATGATGGTGTGGTTGGTATACGCGCAGGTTTTGCTGGTCACTTCCCACGCCTCATCCCAGGTCAGGTTGAAATCATCCAGCAGAATGCGCATCAGTTCGGGCACCGCTACGGTGGGATGAGTATCGTTAAGCTGGAAGCAGACTTTTTCATGCAGCTTATGAATGTCATGGCCGGGGATGCTCATATATTTCTGCACCGCGCGCTGCACGCTGGCGGATATGAAGAAATACTGCTGTTTCAGACGCAGCTCCTTGCCGGCATAGTGGTTGTCGTTGGGATAGAGCACCTCCACAATGGTTTTTGCCAGATTTTCCTGCTCCACCGCCTTCTGATAATCGCCCTTGTCAAAGGACTCCAGATTGAACGTATTGATGGGTTCCGCATCCCAGATGCGCAGCGTATTCACCACGTTGTTGCCGTATCCGATGACCGGCAGATCGTAGGGCACCGCGCGCACGCACTGATAACCTTCCTGGAAGAAGTGATCCCGGCCGTCGCTGCCCCGTTCCACACGGACATATCCTCCGAACTTCACTTCCTGTGCGTATTCGTCCCGGCGGACCTCGAAGGGATTTCCGTTCTTTAACCAGTCGTCCGGCACCTCGATCTGGTAGCCGTTCTCAATCTGCTGCTTGAACATGCCGTATTTATAGCGGATGCCGCAGCCGTAAGCCGGATATCCGAGAGTAGCGAGGGAATCCAGAAAGCAGGCCGCCAGCCTTCCAAGGCCGCCGTTTCCTAAGGCATAGTCCCTCTCCTGATCCTCCAAAAGGTTCAGATCCACATTCAGTTCTGCCAGCGCCGCCTTCACCTCATCCCAGGCGCAGAGGTTGATGATGTTATTGCCCAGTGCGCGGCCCATGAGGAATTCCATGGACAGGTAATACACCACCTTTACATCCTTTTCCTTATACAGCTTGTGGGTGGCGATCCATTCGTCTATGATGATATCCTTGATGGCATAGGCCACAGCTTGAAAAATCTGCTGCGGCGTAGCCTCATCAATGGTGACACGGTAACGGTTTTTCACGTTATCAATGATATTCTTTTTAAATGTCTCTTTATTGAAATCTTTTCTTTCCAAGTGACAGACTCCTCCATTCAGGTTTATTTATGCACCCGTTCAACGCCAAGCATCGTGGTTTCACCGTTGATATTCCATTCCCTGGCGATCCCGTCAGTTTCACCGATGATGATATAGTCGGCCAGGACATCGTGTTTGATTTCGTCGGCATGCTTTTTGATCAGATCCGCCAGCTTATCGTTGGCATCCTGATATACATTAATATGATCGGTGACCTCAAATCCTGCCTCTTTTCTCATGGTCTGAATCTTGCTGATCAGCTCTCTGACAAAGCCCTCCTCGATGAGTTCTTCGGTCAGGTTGGTATCCAGCACAACAGTCAGGTCTTTTTCATTCTCGGACACATAGCCGGGAGTCTTGGCCATGTCGATTAGCAGATCGTCTTTTGTCAGCTCCACTTTCTGCCCGTCGATCTCAAATTCCAGAACACCCTTTTCATTCAGCGTATCCATGGCGGCGTTGCCGTCCAGGGATGTGAGCGCCTCTTTGATCTTACCCAGAAGCTTGCCGTATTTCGGTCCCACCGTGCGCATCTGCGGCTTGAATGTATAGGTGGTAAACGCCCTCACATCATCGGTAAAGACCACTTCCTTCACATTCAGTTCATCTTCGATGATCTCCACATAGAATTCCGGCAGAACGGAGCCTGCCTTCACAAACATTTTGCCGATGGGCTGTCTGTTTTTGATGTTTGCGGTATTCCTGCAGGCGCGGCCCATCACGACGATTTCAAGTACGGCGTCCATATTCTTTTCCAGCTCGCTGTCGATCATGCTTTCGCAGACCGTCGGGAAGTCACACAGATGCACGCTTTCCGGGGCGTTTTTATTGATTTTTCTTACCAGGTTCTGGTAGATGTTTTCCGTCATGAACGGGATCATGGGCGCCGCTGCTTTGGACACCGTAACCAGTGCCGTATACAGCGTCATATACGCGTTGATCTTATCCTGCGGCATCCCTTTGGCCCAGAAACGCTCACGGCTGCGCCTTACGTACCAGTTGCTCATATCATCTACAAATTCCTGAAGGGCTCTTGCCGCTTCCGGGATCTTGTAGTCTCCCAGACAGCTGTCCACGGTCTTTACGACGGTATTCAGCTTGGACAGCAGCCATTTGTCCATGACAGTGAGCTTATCGTATTCCAGAGTATATTTAGTAGCGTCAAAGTTGTCAATATTTGCATAGAGCACAAAAAATGCGTAGGTATTCCACAGGGTGCCCAGGAACTTTCTCTGTCCCTCCACCACGGCATCCCCATGGAAACGGTTGGGCAGCCAGGGCGCGGAATTGATATAGAAATACCAGCGGATCGCATCTGCGCCGTAGGCATCCAGCGCTTCAAACGGATCCACAGCGTTCCCCTTGGATTTGGACATCTTCTGTCCGTCCTTGTCCTGCACGTGGCCCAGCACGATCACATTTTCGTAGGGCGCCTTGTTAAACAGCAGCGTGGAAATCGCCAGCAGGGAATAGAACCAGCCTCTGGTCTGATCCACGGCCTCGGAGATAAACTTGGCCGGGAACTGCTGATCAAACAGTTCTTTATTCTCAAAAGGATAGTGATGCTGTGCAAACGGCATGGCTCCTGAATCGAACCAGCAGTCGATCACCTCAGGCACCCGCTTCATCTGCTTGCCGCAGACAGGGCAGGTAACTGTCACTTCATCGATATAAGGGCGGTGCAGCTCGATGCCGTCAGGGCAGTTAGGCGACATGGATTTCAGCTCCTCGATGCTGCCGATGGCGTGCTGATGCCCGCATTCGCATTCCCAGATATTGAGAGGCGTGCCCCAGTAACGGTTGCGGCTGATGCCCCAGTCCTGCACATTTTCCAGCCAGTCGCCGAAGCGGCCCTTGCCGATGCTCTCAGGGATCCAGTTCACAGTATTGTTGTTGCGGATCAGATCGTCCTTCACCGCCGTCATCTTGATGAACCAGGACTCGCGCGCATAGTAGATCAGCGGAGTATCACATCTCCAGCAGTGCGGATAGCTGTGCTCAAAGGAAGGCGCGGAGAACAGAAGGCCTCTTTCCTCCAGATCTTTTAAGATCATCGGGTCGGCTTTCTTGCAGAAGGTCCCCGCCCAGGGAGTCTCCGCCGTCATCTCGCCCTTGCCGTCCACCAGCTGCAGGAAGGGCAGGTCATATTTGCGGCCCACCTTGGAGTCGTCCTCACCGAAGGCCGGTGCGATATGAACCACGCCGGTACCGTCGGTCAGCGTTACATAGGTGTCGCAGGTTACATAGTATGCCTTTTTATTGAGGGTCACGAAGGGGAATAAAGGCTCGTATTCCTTGTATTCCAGGTCGGTTCCCACATATTTCTCCAGGACCTCATAGCTGCCGGAACCAAGCACCGTATCTGCCAGAGCCTCCGCCAGATAGTACACATACTCCTCTGTTTTTACCTTCACATAGGTTTCGTTGGGGTTTACGCAGAGCGCCACGTTGGAAGGCAGTGTCCAGGGCGTGGTGGTCCAGGCCAGGATATAGGCATCCTCACCCTTTACTTTAAATCTCGCGATAGCGGAACGCTCCTTGACATCCTTGTAGCCCTGCGCCACCTCGTGGCTGGAAAGAGGGGTGCCGCATCTGGGGCAGTAAGGCACGATCTTGTATCCTTTATACAGCAGGCCTTTCTCCCAGATCTGCTTCAGCGCCCACCATTCAGACTCGATGTAGTCGTTGTGATAGGTCACATAGGGATGTTCCATATCCGCCCAGAATCCGACGGTAGCGGAGAAGTCCTCCCACATGCCCTTATATTTCCATACGCTTTCTTTACAATGATTGATAAACGGCTCCAAGCCGTAAGCCTCGATCTGTTCCTTGCCGTCTAAGCCCAGCATCTTTTCCACTTCCAGCTCCACCGGGAGTCCGTGGGTATCCCATCCGGCCTTTCTGGGCACCATATAGCCCTTCATCGTGCGGTATCTGGGAATCATATCCTTGATCACACGGGTCAGCACATGGCCGATATGGGGCTTTCCGTTAGCCGTGGGCGGGCCGTCATAAAAGGTGTAGGTTTCACCTTCTTTTCTTGAATCGATACTTTTTTCGAAGATGTGGTTTTCTTCCCAGAATTTTTCTACCTGCTTCTCTCTGTCTACAAATTTTAGATCTGTTGAGACTTTGTCATACATGGGGAATTTACCTCCGTTCATATTTTACATAGAATAAATTGAAAAAGGATCCCGCTCACGGGAATCTCCGCCTGCGGCTGGTCACTTCAGTTATGCCTGCCGCAGTGCGATCCTAAGTGGAGCATTTTCTATTGAAGAACAAAAAACCTCCGCCCGGAACACGGACGAAGGCAAGTTCGCTATACCACCAGTTCAACATACTAACATACGTCTTCCCTGTAACGGGGGAATACCGTCCATCCTTATAACACAGGGTCCGCAGCAGGCCGACTCCGCCGTTATTCGGGATGAAAGCTCTGGAGTGATCTTCAGTGATTCCCTACCGGTACCGGCCTCGCACCTGCGCCGGTTCGCTGTGACTTTCGCGGAAAGACTTACTGTCTCCATCATCGCTGTTAAAGGATATTTTCTTCTATATTATAGATGGGGAATGTCTTTCTGTCAAGGAATTTATGGAAACCAGACTGAGCTGATAATTTTTCGGGGACATGCCGGTATACTTGCGCACGAAGCGGTTGAAATAGGTCCTAGATAAAAAACCGGTCTTTTCCGCGATTTCCCCGATATTTAAATCCGGATCCCGCATCAGGTCCCGGATTCTGTCCATCTTCTTTTTTCCAATGTATTCGGTCAGCGTTTCACCGGTCTGGGCTCTGAAGATGCGGGACAGATAGCAGGTGTTATATCCGGTCACTTCGCTTAGCCGGATTAGGGAGATATCCTCCGATATATGCTCTCTCACATACCGCTTCAACGCTTCCACAGTATTTCTGGAGATGCCGGCTTTCAGCTCGGACTCTGTAGAAAATACCGCTTCGGAAAATCCGATCAGCATTTCAAATTTCTCCGTCCACTGCCCTGCATAAGGCGGATCAAACAGCCCTGCAGACATCTGACGGATCTGATCCGTTCTGGGCAGCTGCCTGTTTTCCAGATAGGAGTTCATAAGCAGCGCTATGGAATAATAGATATTATAGCAGTCGCCGGTATCGATCCTGCGGTCTCTGGCCAGGGCCTGATAATAGGAGAGGGCTTCTAAGAACTTATCAAAGCGGTCTTCTTCCAGAAACAGGCGCAGCCGCCTGGATATGACCTCCGGATCCACTGTCCGTTTTACCTTTTCCGCTTTTCCCAGTATGACAAAAACATCCTTCTCCAGCGTCATCCGATTCATCTGCGCCTCCAGCGAACGGTAGGCTTCATGCAGGTCTCTTAAAAACACCGGCTGGGGATACAGGATGAATGAGATATGGCATACGCCGCCCGCCGCACAGGCGTCCTGCAGTGTTTCCAGACGGCCCTGGAGCAGCGCGGACTCCTGTGCGCCCTTTATTGCCTGCCCGCCGTCCGATGCCGGTACGTTTGCAGGGCCCGGTAAGCTGCCGATCAGGCACGCCATGCGGCTGCCTCCCAGATCGACGGGATAAAGGCTGCCGCAGTCGCCCAGACAGGCGTTCATCTGTCCGATCATCTTCGCCGCAAGCTGCCTGCGGACCACCAGATCCTCCAGGGACTCCCACTCCCACACGGCTCCCAGGAGAATCCGCACCGGGGTATCCGCATCCATGGATATCTTCAGGGATTCCAGCTGAGCGTTTACTTTATCCGTATCTTCCGGTTCCTGCTCCAGCAACATCCTCATAAACTGGCTGCGCAGCTCCGGAAGAGCTGACTGTATATCCGCCGCGGGGCCGCCAAAGGACCTCTGATTCAGTTCCGCATCAATCATGGCCATGACCCGTTCCACTTCACTGACAATCACATCATCGCCCTGTGTCTTGAGGATATACCCGGCCACATTGTTCTGGATCGCGGTCACCGCATAATCAAACTGGGCATATGCCGTGATCAGGATCACCCTCGCATAGGGCCAGCGCACCTTTACCTGCCCGGCCAGTTCCAGTCCGCTCATCCTGGGCATGCAGATATCGCTGATGACGATATCCGTCCTGGACCTCGTTAGCCATTCCAGCGCTTCGGCAGCCGTATATGCCCTGCAGACATCGATCTCACGGTCAATCTGCGCCTCTAAAAGCGCCGCAATCCAGTCCACCACGTAAGGCTCATTGTCCACAATCAAAATTCTGTACATCCTTTGTTCCCCCTTATTTGCCTCCTCGTCTCACTCCCGCTCTTTTTCCCCGCAGCTTATGACCAGCTGTGTCACAAGCCGGCCTGCATCATCCGTCCTGATCCGTATGCCGGATTTCTCGCCAAAACGGATTTTGAGCCTTCTGTGGATGTTGATCAGCCCCGTGACCTCACCCTTGTCCCCTGCCGAATCCAGCTTTTCCGTAAGCTCCCGAAACTCCTTCTCGCCGATGGGCGCACAGCCCCCTCTGACGGTGATGACAAGACCCTGGGGAGTTTCTTCAAACAGGACGGTAAACTCACCGCCTTCCTCTGACACCTCATATCCGTATTTCAGATAATTTTCAATCACAGGCTGCAATATCAGCCTTGGCACCTGCAAACCAGCTAAGGCAGGGGGAACTTCCTGCATCCTTACGCGCATCCGGCTGCCAAACCGCATCCTCTGTATCTCCAGATAGCTTCTGGCGTGTTCCGCTTCCTTTTCCAGCGCCACCTCATCTTCCGAGTTGTGGGTGATATATTCCATATAGGTTCCCACGTGCTCCGACAGCCAGGACGCATTTTCCAGATCCTCATCCAGAATCATCCTGTGGAGCATGAAATAGGTGTTGTAGAGAAAATGGGGATTGATCTGAGCCTGCATCTGCTTGAGCTCCGCCTTCTGAGCATAGAGCTTGGACCTGTAGTTTTCGTCAATCAGCTTCTCCAGGCGCTTCACCATGCGGTTGAACTCATCGTACAGGTAGTTGAATTCATCGGCGGCCTTATAGGTGATCTGTTCCTTAAGATCGCCCTTTTCCAGCTCCTTGAAGGCTTCGATCAGACGGTAGACAGGGCGGTTAACGATGCGTTTGACAGAGTAGGGATAGAGGAAAATCAGGATCACTGTAAAAACCAGATAGCCCCCCAGAAGTTTATAGAACAGACTTTGTACACGGAAGATTTCGGTCATGCGGATGCACTGAAAAACGGATTGGTTTAAGTAGTCTGAACGCTGGGATACCGCCAGGTATTTCTGACCTCCATATTGGATCTCCTGCATGCGCTCCTCTGATTCCAGACAGGGGCGTATGGCTTCAGCAGCCTCCTCCATCCCCTCCCCCGGCAGATAGATCAGCTGCTTTGTGCCGTGGTCATATAAAAAAATCTGATTCCTTCCCTCCATATCCCTTGCCAGGTACTCATGAAAAAGCTTTTCTTTAGACAGGGTGATCTTAATGATGTATTCCGGCAGCGTCCCCCGGGATACCACCGGGTATTTAAGCAGCGTGCAGATTTCCTCCCCTCCGGTATTGAGCGGGCTGATGCCGTCATCGAGGTGGCCGGCCAGCCTCTCATACTCCTCAGTATCAAGACGGAGATATCCACTGTTCTGAGAAATCAGGATGCCGATATCCCCAAAATAGATACCGACATCCTCAATGCACTCATTGCCTTCCTTGACCAGCTTGATTCGGTTCATCACGTCTGTAACCATTGTGTAATATTCATAAACAGGTACCTTATCGTAATATCGGACCAGCCTGTTCAGATCCTTGTCGTTCATGAGATTAAACTGCAGACGGTTCACCATGGACACCTGTGCCTCCAGACGGTTGATGCTGTAGTATACATTATCCGCCGCGTTCTTTTCAATTTCATCCTTTATGACGTTTTTCTGCCATACGATCAGCAGAAGCCCGCACAGAAGAATCGGCGACACTATGAGTATAAAAGCGATGATAAACTGTTTAAATATCGTCTTTTTCCGCCTGTGCATCCGCGCCTCCTTCTCTTTCCAGATAAGCCGTGGGCGAGCATCCCTCGCTCTTCGTAAACATCTTGCAAAAGCTTTGGGACGACGCATAGCCCAGACGCGCCGCCGTCTCACCTACGCTCATGCCCTCCCTTATAAACGCCTTTCCCGACTCTATCTTTTTGTCCTGAATGTAGCGGCTTAAGGTTTTACCCGTTTTCTCCCGGAATACCCTGGACAGATAGGAAGGATTGTAGCGCAGGGCTTCTGCGACCTCCGAAATATGTCCTATGGTGCTGATATGGTTGTCAATATATCGCAGGGCTTTAAAGACCGTATGGCCGATCATCCGGTCGATGCGGGCTTCTTCCACAATCCTTCTGTTTTCCGTCTCCCCTCCATGCTCAAAAATCCGCCATACCTGGATGAGAATCTGCGTGATACATGCATCCATCGCTTCCGTGGCATAAGGCTGCGCAGCATAGATCTCGCCTAAAAGCTGTTCAAACAGCGTGCGGCTGTAATGCCGGTCATTTTGCAGCTGGGCAGGCGGATTCCGGTAAAAACTCTCCAGGTCCTTCCCCCAGGCTTGGGGGCGCAGGCAGAATCCGATATAGGCCATGCGCAGGTTGTCGTTTTCTCCCGCCACGATCTTATGGCGCCTTCCTGCCGATATCACGTGTATATCCCCCTGCTTTGCCCGGAACACCTGGTCATCCGTATAGAAATCACAGCATCCTGAAACTACGTAGCTGATCTCCGCACAGATCTGTTCATGTGCGCTGATCTCATAGCCGTCCCCGGCTATAATCTCACCTGCCTGAAACAGGTCCACCGTCGAAAGCTTCAGCATAGGGTTGTAAATATTATCGAAATGGTACCGTTTGCCCCATTGAGCGGCGTAGTCCTGCATCTCTTTTCCCCCTTCATGCATCTCTGCCTTCATTATACTTCTGGCGGACAAACATGTAAATGGAAGAAGAGGTTCATGGCAGCTGTAAACAGTGACTCTGTTACTGTTCACCGTTACCGTAAACCTCCCGCGCATAGCGGGGCAGAATATGGTCCTCATAGGGACACGCTCTCGCTCCTTGAAGCGCGCAGCGGTTCTAACGCTGCAAACTACGCAGCGAA
>OGGQ01002545.1_pt1 | contig 19396 bp, 19 predicted proteins | sample 1571191 | NCBI WGS metagenome assembly OGGQ01 (sample SAMEA2582061, study PRJEB24529) | metagenome | biome: Human gut stool | place: China | collected 2011
CATGATTCCGCTGCGCCGCAGTGCGATCCACGCGGAGCGTTTTTATTACATAGGAGTACCTTCCTATGAAATAAAAAAGTAATGTCAATTAACTCTATCACATAGGAAAAGACGGTCTCCGAAACCATCGATGACCGTCTTTTTCATAAACTTATTGTAACCGCTTCATTCTCCTGAAATCCAAATCATGGCTTCTAGGCGTTTTCATCTAAGCGGCTTAGCTTCGCCGCCTGATCCGCCGCAATCAAGCTGTCGATGATCTCATACAGATCTCCGTCCATCACGGAATCGATCCTATATAGGGTCAGCTTAATCCTGTGCTCGGTCACACGCCCCTGGGGGAAGTTATAGGTGCGGATCTTTTCGGAACGGTCCCCGGTGCCGATCTGGCTGCGGCGTTCCTCCGCCTCGGCATTCTGCTTTTTGGCCAGCTCCAGATCGTACAGACGGGAGCGAAGGACCTTCAGCGCCTTCTCTTTATTCTTCAGCTGAGACTTCTCGTCCTGGCAGGAAACCACGATACCGGTGGGAAGATGGGTCAGCCGCACCGCAGAGTCCGTGGTATTTACGCACTGTCCGCCGTTGCCGGATGCGCGGAACACATCGAATTTACAGTCATTCATATCCAGCTCCACATCCACTTCTTCCGCTTCGGGCATGATCGCCACGGTGCTGGTGGAGGTGTGTATGCGCCCGCCGGATTCCGTGGCGGGCACCCTCTGTACCCGGTGAACGCCGCTCTCGTATTTCAGCTTGCTGTAAGCGCCCTGGCCGGTGATCATGAATACCACTTCCTTAAAACCGCCGATACCGCTCTCGTTCACGCTTAAGGTCTCCACCTTCCAGCGGTTCCTCTCGGCAAACCTCACATACATGCGGTACAGTTCGGCTGAAAACAGCGCGGCCTCATCCCCACCTGCGCCGGCCCTTATTTCCACAATAACATTCTTATCATCATTAGGGTCTTTAGGCAGCAGCAAAATCTTCAGCTTCTGCTCCATCTCTTCGATCCTGCGTTTCGCATCCGCCATCTCTTCCTTGGCCAGTTCACGCATCTCTTCGTCGGATTCCTCATCCAGAATCGCCAGGCTGTCCTCCACATCCTGCTTTGCCTGCTTGTACGCTTTATAGGCATCCACAACCGGTGAAAGCTCGGTCTGCTCCTTCATCAGCCTGCGGAATTTCGCCTGATCCTCCACCACGGAAGGATTGTTCAGCTCCTGTAGCAATTCCTCAAAACGGATCAATATATCGTCTAATCTGTCAAACATTTTATTCCCTCATTTCATGCAGCTGTCCGCAGTACCTGCCTGCCGCACAGCAAAATCCTGTTCATCGCATCACCGCTCTCACCACGCGGTCAAGCCCTGCCGGATCTTTAAATACCCGGACCTCATAAAAACTGTTTTCCTCCAACAGAGCAGCAACTGCCCGGGCCTGGTCATACCCGATCTCCAGATAAATCCTGCCCTCCGCACATAAAAACTTCCCCGCCTCGCAGGCAATCCTGCGGTAGAAGTACAGCCCGTCCCCGCTGCCGTCCAGCGCTATCCTGGGTTCATGGTCCCTGACCTCCGAGGTGAGCCCCGGGATCACCCCGCTGGGGATGTAGGGCGGATTGGAGAGCAGATAAGAATATTGTTCTCTGTCCGCAAGCGGTTCAAACAGATTTCCCAGACGGAAATCCACCTTCTCCCTGCAGTTTAAGTTCTCCGCATTTTTCTCTGCCGTCTTAAGCGCCGCTGCGGACACATCCACGGCGGTGACAGGCACCCCCTGAAGCTTCGCAACACTGATGCCGATGCAGCCGCTGCCCGTACACATATCCAGCACCGGCAGAGTGCGGCAGAGCCCTGCTCCCTGCGCCGTATTCATATCTGCCAGCACCAGTTCCACCAGGGTCTCCGTATCCTGGCGCGGGATCAGCACTTCCGGCCCCACCAGAAACTCAAGCCCCATAAACTCCTGGCTTCCTGTCAGATGCTGCAGCGGTATATGCCCGGCCCGCTTCCCGATCAGTTCGCGGTACCGTTTGGTCTCTCCCATAACGGGCATGTCGCGGTCCATCAGATATCTGGTCCGGTCCATCCCCAGGGCAAAGGACAGCAGCACCCAAGCGTCAGTCCCCGCCTCCTCTATGCCGGAGGCCTTAAGGCACGATATACCTTCTTCCAGCAGTTCTCTATACGTCATCTTCCTGCGGATACACCTTTCCGAAATTCTCCGTCTCATAGGCCTTCCAGTCAAATACGGCCTCCACCGAAGCGATGCCCACTTCGATCATATCGTCATCCGGCTCTTTGGTGGTCAGGTTCTGCAGCCAGAGGCCGGGCTTGCTTAAGATATTCACAACCGGAGATTCACTGCGGCCGGCAAGCTTGATAAACTCATAGGATATGCCTGCGATGACGGGGATCAGCAGTATACGGGAAATCACCCTGGGCAGCAGCGCCATCTTCGGGAGGAAGATGAACAGAATGATGCTGATCACCATGACAAACAGCATGAAGCTGGTCCCGCAGCGCTTATGCTGCTTGGAGCTCTTTCTGACGTTTTCCACCGTCAGATCCAGCCCGTGTTCTATGCAGTTGATGCATTTATGCTCTGCGCCGTGATACATGAATACGCGCTTGATGTCCTTCATCTGAGCGATCAGCGTCACATACAGCACAAAGATGCCGATGCGGATCAATCCCTCAATCAGCGACATAACCGTATGGGAAGGAATGAATCGGCGGAATACGTCCGCAATATAGACCGGCGCCACCATAAAGATCGCCACGGCCAGACAGATGGATACGGCTACGGTGCAGCCCATCATGATCTTGTCACGCTTTTCCTTCTTCGCGCTCTCTTTATCCAGCTCTTCCTGGGTCTTTGGCCTGGCCTCTTCCTTCTCCTCCTCTTCTTCATAGAAGGTGGCGGAATAGGTCAGGGTCTTCATGCCCAGCACCATTGAGTCTATAAAGTTGAAAACTCCGCGGATAAACGGCAGAGCCAGTATTTTCTTCCCCTTTGTGAAGCCAGTGTATGAATCCTTTTTAATCTCAATCTCCCGGTCGGGCTTTCGCACGGCAACCGCATAGTCATCGCCGTTTTTCATCATGATGCCCTCTATAACGGCCTGACCTCCAATATTCGATGATTTCATTTAATCCTCCACAATCTAAAAATAGGTTGAGGCTTAAAAACCAAACCTCAACCATATCTTTTTTGAAACTATTCAGCTTTTACGCCATACTTACGGTTAAACTTATCGATACGTCCGCGTGCAGCAGCAGCTTTCTGCTGTCCGGTGTAGAACGGATGGCACTTGGAGCAGATTTCTACGTGGATATCTTTCTTTGTAGATCCTGTTACGAATTCATTGCCGCAGTTGCAGACAACCTTTGCCTGATGGTACTCAGGATGGATTCCTTCTCTCATAATATTCACCTCTTCATCATAGTTGATGGTTTCCAACCATCTCTAACTAAAACAGCTTATTAATTGTATCACAGCCCCCATGCTAATGCAAGCTGTTTTTCCTTTAAAACCTCATTTTTTTCACCATTTCTACAAATTCGCGGTTGTTCCTGGTGCGGGCAAAAAGATCCAGAACGCGCTCCACAATCTCCTCCGACCTCATATCCGTGGTGGCTTTTCGGATGATATCCACAGCCTCTCTCTCTTCAGGAGACAGCAGCAGATCATCCCTCCTGGTGCCGGATTTGAGTATATCTATGGCCGGGAAAATCCTCTTCTCGGACAGCTTGCGGTCCAGCACAAGTTCCATATTGCCGGTGCCCTTAAACTCCTCGAACACCACATCGTCCATCCTGGAACCGGTATCCACCAGCGCTGTGGCGAGAATCGTCAGGCTGCCGCCCTCCCGCATGTTTCTGGCCGCGCCAAAAAACCGCTTGGGCATATGCAGCGCCGCCGGATCCAGACCGCCTGAAAGCGTGCGGCCGCTGGGCGCAACAGTCAGGTTATACGCCCTCGCCAGACGGGTGATGCTGTCCAACAGGATCGTCACATCCTTCCCATGCTCCACCAGACGCTTCGCGCGCTCCAGAACCATCTCCGACACCCTCTTATGGTGTTCCGGCAGCTCGTCAAAGGTGGAATAAATCACTTCCACGTTAGGCCCTTCAATGGATTCCTTAATATCGGTCACTTCCTCTGGCCGCTCATCGATCAGCAGGATAATCAGGTGCATCTCCCTGTGGTTAACGGTGATCGCCTTGGCGATCTGCTTGAGGAGCGTGGTTTTACCTGCCTTGGGCGGGGATACGATCATACCTCTCTGCCCCTTGCCGATGGGCGACAGGATATCCACGATGCGCATGGAAGGCTTGCCCCCGGGCGTTTCCATATGGAGCCTCACGTTGGGGAATATGGGGGTCAGATCTTCAAAATTGGGCCTCCGCTCTGCCATATAGGCCGGCAGGCCGTTGACCTTGTTCACATACAGCAGCGCTGCGAACTTCTCCTGTCCGGTCTTGATCCTCTTGGAGCCCAGCACAATATCGCCGGTCTTTAAATTAAACCGGCGGATCTGGGAAGGGCTCACATAGACGTCGTTCTCGCCGGGCAGGTAATTGGCGCTTCGGATAAAGCCGAAGCCATCCGGCATTACCTCCAGGATCCCTTCCGCCGGCACGCCGCTGTCAAGGGACTGCAGCTCCTCATTGCTCATGCCGCCGGGCCTTGTCATCCTTTGTCCGCGTCCGTCATACCGGTTCTCCTGACGTTCGGAACTCTTACCATCGGTTCGGTCGGCCCCTCCGGCATAGGAAGCATCCGTTCTCGCGGTATCTTCAGCGCTTTCCCTGGCCTCCTGTCCGTCATTTCCATTCATCTCAGGGCGGCTCACCCTGGTGTCCGGATACTCTGTTCTGGGGGCATCCGTCTTCCGTCCTGCGGGCGGCAGTGTCCGTATGCTTCTGCTCCCAGCAGTATTCTGGCTTCTGGTGTTCTGACGGTTTTCTCCCTGCCCCTGCCGGTTGTTCCTGGGCCTGCTCTCCTGACGCTCCTGGGGCGCGCTGTCCGTTCCCGTTTCAGCCTGCAGACCGCTGTTTTCTTTCACCATATCCGCATGTTCTGGCTGATTTTGTTTCTTCTCCTCTTCTGCCAGCGCCAGCAGGCTCTCAATGAGGTCCGCTTTTTTCGCTGTAGAGATCCTCTTCAATCCTCTTGACTTTGCAATTTCTCTTAGCTCCGTCAAAGGCAGAGCTTCCAGTTTTTCCCGCATAATACTCTCCTTCATGCTTATGATCGCGTTTATCTGCCATTGCTTCATCCCACGCCCGGCAATCTCACGGAGTATGTCCACATCTTATATAAATACATGGCCTAACCTCAACTCAATGTGAAACCGATTTCTCTTAGCCCACCGCTGCCGTTCATCTTATTTTTGGCAATTCATCTATCCGCATAGCTGCCGATTACCACATTTATCCATATGACTGAGTCTCGTTTTCCCGCACCGGCTGTTTGGCTTCAATACCGGCTATATCCTGCTGTCCGGCTGTCTAGTGTGCTGTCTGGCCGAACATAATAAAATGCTAGTTATTTATATGCTTTTCTTAGGTTATGGATTTGTAGGCGCAGCGGCCTTAAGACGTTTTACACGTAGAATTTCCCATTGTTTCATTCCGCACTCGGTAATCCCACAGAGTGCCGCTGCATCTAATCAGATGCACATGGCCTCATCGCAGTGGAGGATACCGGTCTTTGTTAAAGAACAAGTAACATGTAAACGATTCTGTTTTCAGTTATATAACGCGCTATGTTGTACCATACTTATATTACAGGAAGAATTCCACTTTGTCAAATATCTGTGCAGTTCTTTACTTGATTTCGCCACTTAAAATTGATATGATAAAGAGTGTCCGTACTTTTTTACCGGAAAGCAGGTGGATAAATGCTGTCAGAACCTTTAACTCTATACAAACTGATGATCCTCTATATGCTGAAACAGGTGAAATTTCCCCTGTCCAATTCGCAGATATCCGAATTCTTTCTGGATAATGAGTATACCACGTATTTCACTTTGCAGCAAGCCCTCTCCGAGCTTTTGGAATCCACTCTGATTCGGGTGGAAACCACACGGAACAGCACCCGTTACGAAATCACGCGTGAAGGTGAAGATACGCTGACTTTTTTCGGAAAAAAGATCTCCGAAGCCATCGTGGAGGATATGGACCGTTTCCTTCAGGAAAACAAGATACGCCTAAGAAATGAAGTAGGAGTCGTAGCGGATTACTATAAGAACACCAACCAGGATTTTACCGTACACTGTGAGATCCGTGAAGGAAAGAAGTCTCTGTTTGAACTGAACCTCTCCGTCCCCACCCAGGAACAGGCCGAGGCCATGTGCAGCCGCTGGCACGATTCCACTCAGGCCATCTACTCCTATGTAATGCAGGAGCTGATGAAAGAAAAAGATTAAACTATAACTATAGCAAAGAAGAGGTTAACCCATGATCATAAAATCTGTCAATCTGGAAACCGTATGTGGAATCACCAGTACTCTCCCCCAAAATACAATGCCCGAATTCGCCTTTGCGGGCAAGTCAAACGTAGGGAAATCGTCACTGATCAACGCGCTGATGAACCGCAAATCCTATGCCAGGATCTCCGCCCAGCCCGGCAAGACTCAGACCATCAATTACTACAACATAAACGGCGAGCTCTATTTCGTGGACCTGCCCGGCTACGGCTACGCCAAGGTATCCCAGGAGACTAAAGCCAAGTGGGGGAAGATGATTGAGAACTATCTCCACACCTCCGCACAGCTCAAATGTGTCTTTCTCCTGATCGATATCCGCCACGAACCCTCCGCCAATGACCGGGACATGTATGACTGGATCGTATACAACGGCTTTCACCCGCTCATCATCGCCACCAAGGCGGACAAGATCAACCGAAGCCAGCTTTCCAAACAGGTGAAGCTGATCCGCACAGCCTTAGGTTTAGACGCCGGCACCGCCGTCATCCCTTTCTCCGCCGAAACCAAACAGGGCAGAGACGACATATACGCCCGCATCGACCAATTACTCTCCGGCACCGAATCATAAAATCGCGAATCCCCCAAGCCAGATCCTTTTTCATTTCTTTAAGCGCTATTAGGGAGGGTAGATAATCTCGCACATACTCTGTTTTGAGGGCCTGCGATCTCGCAGTCAGATCTTAGCGGGGAGGCCGCAGGGGGACCGGGAGACGAAAGGCGCCGCTGCCGGGGGCTGCCTGTATACTTTGCATCTGCAGGCGTTTAGAGTATCTTAGTTTTCCTGATTTTATGCAAATGGGAAATGAACCTTGTTTGAGCGAAGCGAGTTTGGTTCATTTCCCATTGTCCTGCATAAAATCAGGAAAGCTTAGATACTCTTAACACCGAAGCCCGCAAAGTATACAGGCAGCCCCCGGCAGCGGCGTCTTTCGTCCCCCAGTCCCCCTGCGGCCTCCCCGCTAAGCCCTGACGGACCTCTTCGCGGCCCCACATTGGCGGACGCCTTCGGCGGCCCGCCCCTTAAACCAGCGCCTGCTGAATCACCTCATCCATCGCGCTGACATAAGCGATATCCAATCCTCTGGTGATCTCCGCGGACAGCTCGGCCACATCCGGCCGGTTTTTCTCCGGCACCAGCACATGATGGATGTTCGCCATCTTAGCGGCCAGCAGCTTCTCCTTCAGCCCTCCGATGGGCAGTACGCGTCCGCGCAGCGTCACTTCTCCGGTCATAGCCAGGTCCGCCTTTACCTTGCGGTCTATCACGGCAGACAGTATGGCCGTGGCCATGGTGATGCCGGCTGACGGGCCGTCCTTGGGCACAGCGCCTTCCGGTATGTGGATATGGATATCATGTTTATCGAAAAAGTCCTCTTCGATCTGAAAATCAGGCCCGATGGAACGGATGTAGCTGATGGCGGTCTGGGCGGACTCCTTCATCACATCCCCCATCTGTCCGGTCAGCTGGATCTTGCCGCTGCCTGGCATGACGTTGACCTCAATCTGCAGGGTGTCACCGCCCACGCTGGTCCATGCCAGCCCGCGCACAATCCCCACCTCGTCGGTTTCATTGGCCATGTCAAAGCTGACCCTTTCTATGCCCAGGTATTTCTCCAGACTGTTTTCTGTGACGCGCACCGAGGACTTGTTCTCCTCCAGTATCTCCTTGGCCGCTTTGCGGCAGATATCACCGATTCTTCTTTCCAGATTGCGCACGCCCGCTTCTCTGGTATAGTTTAAGATGATCTTCTGCAGGGCCTTTTTGCTGATGGACAGCTGGGCCGGAAGAAGCCCGTTCTTTTTCATCTGTTTTGAAATCAGATAATTTTCCGCGATATGAAATTTCTCGTTCACCGTATAGCTGTTGACTTCAATGATCTCCATGCGGTCTAACAGCGGCCGGGCAATGGTTTCCGTCGTATTGGCCGTGGCAATGAACAGCACCTCCGACAGATCCAGCGGCAGTTCCACATAATGATCCCGGAATTTGTTGTTCTGTTCCGAATCCAGCACCTCCAGCAGTGCGGAAGCCGTGTCCCCTTTGTAATCGCTGCTTACCTTATCGATCTCGTCCAGCAGCATCAGAGGATTAGCGACGCCGGCCTGTTTCAGCCCTGCCGCAATGCGGCCGGGCATGGCGCCCACATAGGTCCTGCGGTGACCGCGGATCTCCGCCTCGTCCCGCACTCCGCCCAGGCAGATCCGCACATAATTACGGCCCAGCGCTCTGGCAACCGACCTGGCGATAGAAGTCTTACCGGTTCCCGGCGGGCCAACCAGACACAGAATCGGAGCCTCCCCTTTATCCGTCAGCCTGCGCACGGCTAGATGTTCCAGAATTCTCTCCTTCACCTTTTCCAGGCCGTAGTGGTCCGCATCCAGTATCTCCCTCGCATGCTTGATATCAATATTTTCTTCGGACTGCCTGTCCCAGGGCAGTTCCAGCAGCGTTTCGATATATGTGCGCATAACCGCGCTTTCCTGTCCTAAAGGGGTGGTGCGGAAACGCGCGATCTCCTTGCGGATTCTTTCCTTTATCTCGTCGGAAGCTGTCAGCGCGTCGCACTGCTTTATGTAGTCGTCGGCCTCTGATCCCGTATTCTCTTCGCCAAGTTCCTCGCGGATGACTTTCATCTGTTCCCGCAGGATGTATTCCTTCTGATTTTTGTCGATCCGGTCCCTGACCTTGATCTGGAATTCCTTCTTAATCCTGGCGATATCCGTCTCATGGCTGATCAGTTTCTCCTCATAGGCAAACAGCTCCAGATAGGACTCCGCATCCAGTATGGACTGTCTTGCTTCATACTCCAGCGGCAGTGAGATCCCAATCTGATAGAGAAGGACATCCAGCTCCTTTATCTTTAAAAGCCTGGGCACAATCTGTTTGCCCACCGGCATAACTTCCATGCCAAATACCTTCAGCCGGTCCCCTATGATTCGCACAAATCCTTCCTGGGTCAGAGGATCCAGTTCCCCTGCTATATCGCCCAAAGGTGAATCTTCCACCTCGCCAACCAGATAATCCCCAGATGTATCCAGTGTCATCAGTTTACCTCTGGTCAATCCCTCCACAGTCACTCTGGTCAGGCTGCTGGGCATCTTGAGCACCTGCTTTATACGGGCAGTTACTCCGAATCTGAACAGGTCCTCCTGCTCCGGCTCTTCCAGCTCCGGATCCCGCTGTGTGACCAGAAATACCATCTGGTCCGATTCCATGGCCTTGTCAAGCGCCGCAGCGGATTTGTCCCTGCTGACGTCAAAATGCGCCGACATATTGGGAAGGACTGAAAGCCCGCGAAGTGCTATTACTGGTTTTTCCATTGTATCCTCCACTTTTCATCTTATCTTTTTGCGAAAATAGCTGATAAAGGGGATTCTCCGGTTACAGGGTACTATCCTCATTTATCAGCTATTAGGTAAAGTTATGCAAACTTCTTTTTAACCTGAACCTCTTCTGTGCGGTAGGTCAGCTCCGGCTCACCGTCCTCCTCTTCCACCATAGCTCTGGTTACCCTGCATCTGCCTACGGTATCATCGGAAGGAAGCTCATACATCATATTCGTCATAGTATGCTCCAGAATCGCCCGGAGACCCCTGGCGCCAGTCTTGCGTTCCACTGATTTCTCCGCGATCACCTCCAGCGCATCCCTGTCAAATTCCAGCTCAATGCCGTCGATCTCGAACAGCTTCTGATACTGCTTGATCAGAGCATTCTTAGGTTCGGTGAGTATGCGCACCAAGGCGTCCTTATCCAGATAATTTAAGGATACGGAAACCGGCAGACGGCCCACAAACTCCGGGATCAAGCCGTATTTCACAAGATCCTGCGGCATGCATTTTTTCAGCATCACATCCACGTTATCGCCGACCTTCTCATGCACCTCGGCATTGAACCCGATGGAATTGGCCCCCAGCCGGTTTTCGATGATCCTCTCCAACCCGTCAAAGGCTCCCCCACAGATAAACAGGATGTTGGTAGTATCGATCTGATACATCTCCTGATGGGGATGCTTTCTTCCGCCCTGCGGCGGTACGCTGGCGATCGTTCCTTCCAGGATCTTTAACAGTGCCTGCTGTACGCCTTCGCCTGATACATCCCTGGTGATGGAAACGTTCTCGGATTTCTTTGTGATCTTATCGATCTCATCGATGTATACAATGCCGTATTCGGCCTTCTCTATGTCATAATCAGCGGACTGAATGATCTTGAGCAGAATGTTCTCCACATCCTCGCCCACATATCCCGCCTCTGTCAGAGCTGTCGCATCCGCAATGGCAAAAGGCACATTCAGCAGCCTGGCCAGCGTCTGCGCCAGAAAGGTCTTGCCGCAGCCGGTGGGTCCCAGCATCAGGATATTGCTCTTCTGTATCTCCACATCCGGGTCCACGCCGTATTTGATTCTTTTGTAATGATTATATACCGCTACCGACAGTACTTTTTTGGCCTCATCCTGGCCGATCACATATTCATCAAGAAATTTCTTGATTTCCTTCGGCTTAAGCAGGTTAATGCCTTCCAGTGCGCTGCCAGAAGCGTCATTCTCATCAAACTCTTCTTCTAAGAGCTCTGCGCAGAGCTCCACGCACTCATCACAGATATAGGTATCCTTGGAACCCGCGATCAGTTTTTTCACCTGATCCTGGGTCTTTCCGCAGAACGAGCACCTGTACTGATTGTCAAATCTATTCGCCATTGTTATCCTCCTACCGGCTTACAATCACTTCATCGATCAGGCCATAAGCTTTGGCTTCTTCCGCGCTCATGTAATTATCCCTCTCGGTATCCCTCTCAATTACCTCCAATGGCTGTCCTGTTCTGTCGGCGAGGATCTGGTTTAATTTCTTTCTGGTCTTGATGATCATATCGGCCACGATCTGAATCTCGGTGGCCTGGCCCTGAGCGCCGCCTGAAGGCTGATGAATCATGATCTCCGCATTTGGAAGCGCAAACCGCTTGCCCTTGGTGCCGCCCGCCAGCAAAAATGCTCCCATGCTGGCTGCCATACCCATGCAGATTGTGGATACGTCGCATTTGATATAATTCATCGTGTCGTAAATAGCCATGCCGGCCGTTACGGAACCTCCGGGGCTGTTGATGTACAGGGAAATATCCTTTCCGGGATCTTCCGACTCCAGAAACAGCATCTGCGCTACTACAATGCTGGCGGATACATCCGTCACCTCTTCACCTAAAAATATAATCCTGTCCCGAAGCAAACGGGAATAAATATCATAGAATCTTTCACCGCCTCTGACGGTTTCGATCACATTAGGTATAATAGCCATAGTGGCTCCTCCTCTCTGATCCTGCAATTAAGATGGGTGTAGAGCCCATCAAACCTCTGCTGCCTGTGCAACAAGGAAATCCACCGCCTTCTGTACGGCGATATCCTTCTTCATCGAGTTCTTTTCTTCCTCACCCATGAGGTCTTTCAGCTTGTCTGCCTCCATCTGGTACATGGCGGCCATATTTTCAATTTCCTTCTCCAGATCTTCTTCCGCAGCTTCGATGTTCTCCACGGCCGCCACTGCTTCCAGAACCAGTCTGGTCTGGATGCGCTTGAGTGCCTGAGGCTTCATCTGCTCTAACATGGAGCTCTCTGTCTGGCCTGTATACTGCATATACATCTCCATAGTCAGTCCCTGCTGCTGCATTCTCTGAGCGAAATCATTGACCATGGTCTTAGCCTGGGAATCCACCATCGCATCCGGAATCTCCATGGACGCGTTCTCAATCGCCTTATCCACTACGGCGTTTTCTTTCTCTGTCTTAGCTTCTTTCTCTTTGCGCTCGCGGATGTTCTTCTCAACATCGGCTTTGTATGCTTCCAGAGTATCGAATTCAGAAACTTCACTTGCGAACTCATCGTCAATTTCCGGCAGTTCTTTTACTTTGATGCCTTTTACGGTTACCTTAAATACAGCCGCCTTGCCCTTTAATTCTTCCGCCTGGTAGTCCTCCGGGAAAGTTACGTTTACTTCTGTCTCCTTGCCGATCTCGGCACCGATCAGCTGCTCTTCAAATCCGGGTATAAACGCGCCGGAACCGATCACCAGCTTATAGTCCGTACCCTTGCCGCCTTCAAACGCAACGCCGTCCACGAAGCCCTCGAAGTCAATGGTGGTTTCATCTTTATCCTGCACTGCGCGGTCTTCCACGGTGGTCATCACACCGTTCTTCTCCTGCTCTTTCCTGATCTCATCCATGATGTCGTCTTCGGTCACAATCACGGTGTTTTTAGGCACTTCGATTCCCTTATACTGTCCGAGAGTCACTTCCGGCTTCACAGCAACCGTAGCCGTATAGATCAGATCTTTGTCAGGATCCACCTGATCAAAGCCCAGTTCCGGCTGGGATACGATTTCCAGGCCGCTTTCCTTTGCAGCGTTTTCATAGCTTTCAGGAAGCAGGTCATTGACAGCGTCTTCCAGGAAGATACCCTTGCCGTACATCTGCTCGATCATTTTACGGGGAGCTTTACCTTTTCTGAAACCGGGAATATTGAATCTATTCTTTGTTCTTAAATAAACTCCCTGCATAGCCTTCTCCACCTCGGCAGCGGGTACCTCAATCGTAAGCTTTGCCATATTCTTTTCTAATGTCTCTACTTTTACACTCATCGCGTGTATCCTCCTTATTTATTCGCATTAATAATATTATTCCTGAATTCACTTTTTGTATAGCCAATTTTTAGCATTGGCAGTATATCATTATACCATAACACCGGCGGTTATGCCAACTGTTTTTTGTTCAATAGAAAATACTCCCGCGAGCGGGATTCTTTTTCATTTTATAGGCAAGTACTCGTTTTCGGAAATCACCGCATCGATCCTCTGCTTCACAAGGGCAGCCACCTCGTTGGTTTTCATATCTTTGTAATCGTCATAATACAGCGGGGCAAGATAATGCAGCTGCACGGTCAAAGGCTTTATAGAACTCACGTCAAACGCCTTATAGCTGTCGATGAGCACCGCCGGCACGATGGGGCATTTTGCATAATAGGCGCTCTTAAAGCTGCCGCCTTTAAATTCCTGGGTACGGTTCGGATTCTTCGTTCTGGTGCCTTCGCTGAAAATCAGATAGTTTCTTCCCTGCTTCACCTCTTCCGCCATCTGCCTGATCACTTTCATGGCGTTTCTGGGGTCTTCCCGGTCGATGGCCTGAGCCCGCATTATGATGCGCACCTGTTTGATCAGCACGACGTTCTGCACTTCCTTTTTCATCACTACGGTAAACGGATCGGGATTGGCCTCTAAAAATGCCAACACATCAAACAGCCCCTGATGATTTGGGAACAGGATATATCCGTTCTCTTTAGGAAGATTTTCCAGGCCGTGAACCTCTATCTTAACACGTCCGCCTTTATTAGCATGGACGGTCACATGTTTCAGCAGCGCAAATCTCTGTTCCTCCGTATATTTATCCGATCTGCCGTAATACCAGATCTTGAAAAACCAGATGGGCGCAAATAGTATATTTCTAAGCACCATGAGACAGATTCTTTTCATTTCAGCACCGCCTTCCGAATATCACCCGTTACATAAGCGGCGAAAGCAGCCTGCAGACCTGTTCCTTAAGGCGGATGATCAGCGGCCTTCCCGCATATGTTTTTCCGGTAATCTCCTTGCATTTTTTAATGTCTTCCAGGAAAATCTCCTCCAGCATGCCGGTGGCCTCTTCATCGTAGATCACAGCATTCACTTCGAAATTCAGCTGAAAGCTTCGGATATCCATGTTGGCGGTCCCGTAGCTGCTGACCGCCCCGTCCACCATAACGCCCTTGGCATGAATAAAGCCGTTCTGATAGGTAAAACATCTGGCCCCCGCCTCCAGAAGGTCGCCCATATAGGAGTAGGTTGCCCAGTAAACAAACGGATGGTCCGGCTTACATGGGATCATCAGCCGCACATCCACACCGGATTTAGCCGCGATGGTTAACGCCGACAGTATGGATTCATCCGGTATAAAATACGGCGTCTGGATATAAATATTTTTTTTGGCCTTATGCATCATACGCAGGTAAGTATCACGAATGTTTTCTGTCTTGGCATCCGGCCCGCTGGCGATGATCTGCATGCGGCGGCAGCCTTTACGCTCCCCGTTATAGGTGAAATACCGGCTGTCTGTAAAAAGATTCTTTCTGGTGGCGAAATTCCAATCCAGAGCAAATCTCATCTGCAGCGCCATCACCGCGTCTCCCCAGACCTTAAGGTGGGTGTCCCGCCAGTATCCGAACTTGGGATCCTTAGAGATATACTCCCTACCCACATTAAATCCGCCCACATAGGCTACCTTTCCATCAATTACAACAATCTTGCGGTGGTTGCGGTAATTCAAGCGGAGATGGAACCATTTCAGTGAGGCGGGAAAGAATGCGGTGATCTCAATACCGGCGGCCCTAAGCTCCTTTAAAAGCTTGCCGGGGAACATGCGGCAGCCCATAGCGTCGTAGAGAATTCTGACCTCCACTCCCTGCCTCGCTTTTTCTATCAGCACTTTCCGTATTTCATCAAACAGCTCGTCATTGCGGATAATGTAGTACTGCATATGGATATAGTCAGTGGCATTTTTCATCTCGGATATCAGGTCGTTAAATTTATCCACACCGTCCGTAAATATCTCCAGTTCATTGGTGTCAGTAAGTATGGCGCCCTCCACTTCCAGATTGTATAGGGCCAGATCTGCGAATTCCGAATAGATGAAATCGTCTTTATCGTGTGCTTTTGTCTTGAGCACCTCTTCCTGCATGCTGATGGTGGAATTGAGGCCGTCCTCCACTTCCTTAACCTTAAACATGTGGCTCTTATACATATCCTGACAAATCACCAGGTAAAGGATAAAGCCCACTATGGGAATGAAATAGAGTACCAGTAGCCATGTCCAGACCGCCTTGGGATCTCTTCTTTGAAAAAATACGATGATTATGGAAAATATGAGATTTATAAAAACCAGATTGTTCCAGATCCACATCCAGATTTCCATCAGGGTATCACCTAATGTATCCCACATAAGCGCTCCTTTCAATGTTACCGGCCAGTTAAGTTGGTGACCTGCGCGCACTTTACATGCGCCTTTGCCATGCCCATGCTTTCTTCAGAAAAGGGACAGCCAGCGGCTGTCCCTATGTGCGGTAATCCTAGTCCGCATACCGGATTCACAGTGATTCCGATATGATATCAGATTGTTTGCAGCTATTATTTCAGAGTAACCTTTGCACCTTCTGCTTCAAGAGAAGCCTTAGCAGCCTCTGCCTCTTCCTTGGAAACGCCCTCTTTCAGAACCTTAGGAGCTCCGTCTACCGCGTCCTTAGCTTCCTTTAAGCCTAAGCCGGTCAGCTCACGAACAACTTTGATAACCTTAACCTTGTTAGGACCAACTTCTGTCAGTTCAACATCGAAGGAATCCTTCTCTTCTTCTGCTGCTGCGCCAGCGCCTGCTGCTGCAACTACAACACCCGCTGCTGCGGATACACCAAATTCTTCTTCACAAGCTTTTACTAACTCGTTTAACTCTAATACGGATAACTCTTTGATAGCTTCAATAAATTCAGCTGTTGTTAACTTTGCCATTTCAATTACCTCCAATTATTTTTTTAATCTGATTATTCTGCTCCTGTCACCAACCGCAGGCTGATGACCTGCACACATCAGTGTGCTTCCGAATTTGCTTCTGCGATCTGATTAAGCACACGAGCCAGGTTTGTAATAGGTGACTGAATGCTTCCAAGCAGTTTGCCGAGCAGTTCTTCTCTGCTGGGGATCGTAGCGATAATTTTAATTCCGTCGTTGTCGTAGTATGTTCCGTCAACCACACCGGCCTTCAGTTCCAGTTTATCCGCTGTTTTAGAGAAGTTAAACAGGATTCTGGCAGGGGCTGTTGCGTCTTCTTTGGATACCGCTAGAGCAGTGGGTCCTTCCAGATGGGGAACCAGCGCTTCAAACTCTGTACCCTTAACCGCAAAATTGATCATGGTGTTTTTATAAACCTTGTAAACTACCCCGGCTTCTCTTAACTGCTTACGCATCTGTGTATCCTGCTCAACAGTCAGGCCTCTGTAGTCTACCAGCACCGCCGCTTTTGCGCCGTCTAACAGATCGGAGATCTCCGCAACGATCGGCTGCTTTTTTTCCACTTTTGCCATGAATGGTGCACCTCCTTATAGTATTAAGTACCGCCGATATAAAAAAACTCCTATACCGCAAGGCATAAGAGGCATAAGGATCTCTATCTAAGATTCTCTTATCTTCCTCGGCAGGCGTTATCATGCTTATGCCCTAAGGCACCTGCTGTCTTCGGCGTGATACTTGATATAAAATATCATAAAAAACCGGTTCTGTCAACCACTTTTTTGTTTTGACAGAACCGGTTATCTCGTTATCCTAATTTAACAGGATTGATCTTAACACCAGGTCCCATTGTGGAGGCCAGTGTTACACTCTTTAAGAACTGACCTTTAACAGCGCTGGGTCTTGCCTTAAGAATAGCATTTATAAGCGTCTGGAAGTTGTCGGTTAACTGCTCCTCACTGAAGGAAGCCTTACCAACTGGCACGTGAATAATATTTGTCTTATCCAATCTGTACTCAATCTTACCAGCCTTGATATCCTGGATCGCCTTTGTAACATCCATGGTAACGGTACCAGCCTTCGGGTTAGGCATTAAACCCTTCGGTCCAAGTACACGTCCCAGACGTCCTACAACGCCCATCATGTCCGGAGTAGCAACTACAACGTCAAAATCCAGCCAGCCTTCATTCTGGATCTTCGGGATCAGTTCCTCTGCGCCTACGAAGTCAGCGCCTGCAGCGGTTGCTTCATCAGCCTTTGCATTCTTTGCAAAAACTAATACCCTTACTGTCTTACCGGTTCCATGAGGCAGTACTACCGCACCACGGATCTGCTGATCGGCATGACGGCCATCACAGCCTGTTCTGATATGAGCTTCGATTGTTTCATCAAATTTTGCTGTTGCGGACTTCTTAACAAGGGATACTGCGTCTGCAACATCATAAAGTACGGAACGGTCAACTAATTTAGCGGCCTCAGCGTATTTTTTTCCTCTTTTCATTTCAAAAAACCTCCTAGTGGTAATTGCGGGAATGTCCCTCCCACGTTCTTTGTATTACAGTTCCCGCACATATGGCGGGTATTTCCTGCTGATTATCCGTAGCAGTTATTCAGCTACAGTGATGCCCATGCTTCTCGCGGTACCGGCTACCATGCTCATAGCAGCCTCTACGCTTGCAGCATTTAAGTCAGGCATTTTCTGCTCTGCGATCTTCCTTAAGTCTTCCTTGGAGATCGTAGCAACCTTGGTCTTATTCGGTACACCGGATCCGGATTTCAGGTTGCAGGCTTTCTTCAGCAGAACTGCTGCCGGCGGAGTCTTTGTGATAAAACTGAAGCTTCTGTCAGCATATACGGTAATCACTACAGGGATCACAACATCACCCATGTCCGCTGTCCTGGCATTGAATTCCTTGGTGAACTGCACGATATTCACACCGTGCTGTCCAAGAGCAGGACCAACCGGCGGTGCAGGTGTTGCCTTGCCTGCAGGAATCTGCAATTTGATATAACCTTGTACTTTTTTTGCCATTTTAGGCACCTCCTAAATCTTTTCAATTTTGCTCGTCACTCATGACGGCGCAACACTGAAAGTGTTGTGGTATTGTCGGGAGTTAATCACTGCTTCACGGCACGCATACGCGCCTTTCCCTCCCACGTCCGGCTTACAACCGGCACAAGTCTTACTGCATTTTCTTTACTTCCGTGAAGTTTAATTCCACCGGTGTCTCACGGCCGAACATGTCCACGTTGATCGTAACACTCTGTTTCCCCTGATTGATCGCCTTTATGACGCCAACCGTGTCTTTCCAGACGCCGGATATTACGGCTACGGTATCTCCCACTTCGAAATCAACAACAACATTGCCGCTCTCACGAATACCCAGAGGCCTCATCTCCGCCTCTGAAAGCGGAACAGGCTTGGAACCCGGGCCCACAAACCCTGTAACACCGCGGGTATTGCGGACTACATACCAGGTATCATCCGTCATGACCATGTGAATCAGCACATACCCGGGAAACATCTTCTTCTGAACTTCTTTTCTGACTCCGTTCTTCACTTCCACGACGTCTTCCAGGGGCACTGCCACTTCCAGGATCAGGTCGTGCAGCTTTCTGTTTTCGATTGTCTTCTCCAAATCGGCTTTGACTTTATTTTCATAGCCTGAGTAAGTGTGAACCACATACCAATTTGCCTCTGCCATAAAATCCACCCGTCCTTATTTAATGATCAAACCAAGACCTGACTTCAACACAAAGTCCAGCAATGCAATAACGATACCCAAGCCAATTCCTATTGCCAGCACGGCAGTAGTGTTTTTCACAAGTTCTTTCTGATCAGGCCATACAATTTTATGGAACTCTGCATTCAGATTTTTTAAGATGTTCTTTTTGGGAGCACGTTCTTTTTTTGCGTTTTCTTCCATTTTTTCACTTCCTTGCAATTGACTTGACGGCCTGTTTACTTAGTTTCCTTGTGCAGTGTGTGAGTCTTGCAGAATCTGCAGTACTTCTTGGTTTCCATTCTTTCCGGATGGTTCTTTTTTTCCTTTGTCATGTTGTAATTACGCTGTTTGCATTCTGTACATGCCAATGTGATTTTAACGCGCACAACTTCCACCTCCATATTCATTCACTTGTAAATTAGGTCAAAAAAAAAAGACCTATTCGCTTCCATACGCTCGCTCACTATACCATATTTCGAGCAGGAAGTCAATGGGTTGGGGAGGAAAATGTCAAATTGAAATTTGGTTACGGTTACGGTTGCTGTAAACTTCCCGCGCATGTGGGGGCAGAGTCTGGTCCTCATTGGGACACGCTCTCGCTCCGTGA